>Ga0307507_10002228_pt1 | contig 41414 bp, 7 predicted proteins | sample 7_EM_MG_FD_207223 | JGI IMG/M metagenome (GOLD analysis project Ga0307507, IMG submission 207223) | Populus trichocarpa ectomycorrhiza microbial communities from riparian zone in the Pacific Northwest, United States - 7_EM | ecosystem: Host-associated > Plants > Roots > Unclassified | place... | reverse complement strand
ATACTAGGACTATTCTTTACGCTAAATAGCATTACTAGGTATTTAAAGAGTCCCTATTATATATAAAAAGCTATATACTTTTTATCTCCTTTATATATATAGATTTTATTAAAGGTAGTAACTATATTAAGCTTCATAAAGTACTATACCTTTACTAAATAGTTAAGCGTCTCTTAAATTAGGGGAATTAGATATTAGTTTTCAATTATATTTATATTTAAAGCTTATGTCGGTATACTCGCTTTATCAATATACACGAATATCACTTATAGTGGTACGTATATGGTGTTGAAGTTGGTAGTTAATTGTTGTCTTAAAGTAAGGGGTTGCTCCAAGGTTAGATTAGCTAGTCTTACTTTATAGTTTCGTAACCACGTCACATAACTAATATTCCGACACTAGAGTAACTCTAAAAAGAAGGCTAATCTACACTCTAAAGCCAAGCCTACTTCTAGACTATTTGTAGCATATACGCAATAACTAGAGATCCAATTAATACGCAATAGCTTCCACGCTCCTTTTATAGGTCCATAATTATATAACCCATATTACGGCTTATACAAATGCCTCTAAACCAAAGCTTGTAGAATGCTATATTACGAAAACGCTAAGCTAAGGAGAAGAAGAAGAATTGTTAGGGGTAGCAGGTTAATATATGGCGAGGGCCGCTAAGGCGCTAGTAATAAGCGAGCTAATAGCAATTTTCTATACCAGGTATAGAAAATCCTAATTAGCTAGTTAAATTTAGGGTCCGCTCCGTCACAATTAGTTATATAACGCTAAGCTAAATCTAAGTTCGTTTATTCAACCCATCCTATAACTTGTAGGTCGATTCGGTTCGTATTAATAAGCTATTAAAGAGCCGTACAGGGTTTTCCCTTCATTATAGCATTAGTAGGGTTGGCCTCTCTATTAATCCATTTCACCTCCATAATCTATCTCCGTTTATAGGCTTACTGGAGGCACATTACGTCAATTATTAGGCGTTTTTCTTAGGTGGTTCCGAGTCGTACTAGACAGTTATATAAGGACTTAGAGTTAGTGTAAAGCACAAGTAGGAGGTTAATTTGTAGGATCTTATCTACTATAGACTTAATCGCAATGCCAATATCAAAGCCATAGGCCGTACCGTAGAGTTTAGAAGCTAGTACGCTCTAAGTAACTCTTTTACACTTAACTAAGCTCTAATAGACGATATTAGCCTTCTTTATAGCATTAGTTAGTATAATAACGTAGCTAATCTGCAAAGAGAGGTTCTTATTATTGGCAAATAACACGTCCGTAAATACCAGTAGCTGTAGGGTTTTAATATCTAACTTAATAAACTTAAGGCCTCTATTAGCGTTCTCGATTTGCCAGTTTAGATGCTTATTTAACTATTTTGCGTCTTCCTTATTGGGGTTAATTACTTAGGCGGCAAAGAATAAATTAAATAAGGCTTCTGGTTGGTAAACTAAAGCAATATATACACCTCTAGTATATTAGGCGATGTACTAGTCCTTTAGGGTTAGGGTTCTTGTAGCTCCTCTTAATCCCATACTTATGGCAAGTTTAGTGCTAATCGTACTAAGGTTTATGCATTGTCGTTCCTAAGTAAGCGTAATGCTCCCGTTAGTTAGTAGCTAAATAACTCCACCATTAAACTTAATAGGCGTATTAACGGTAAGCTATTCCCGTTCCTTAGCCATAAACTTGGCCTTATACAGCTCGTTTTACTCTGCGTTTATAAAGGTCTTATCTGCTAGGAATAGAGTATTATTGGTTTATAGGCCTATAATGCTAAAGGGCTCGTTGCTCTATAGGAGACAGGGGTTATATATAGACTGGTCTATATACAACTATTAGATATAATGCAAGTGATATATCTTAAACCAGTGGTTACCGGCTTCCGGTACTCCGTAGAGTAGTTTTATAACCTTTAAAACTGAGGCCTTGTCAATCCCAAGTTGCTTAATTAGCTCGTGCGGAGGTCGTACGTAGAACTCTCGATTTAGTGTGGTGGTTAATTATACATAGGCCTATAAAATGTCTCGGAGGTAAAGTCGTGCCTATAAAAGCTTTATGGCGGCGATGTAGAGAATTAGTTATTAGCTAACTTATTAAATAGTTAGTAATTAGGTAAGAACCAGTTCCTTTTCTAAGTCGTTATAAGCTTGCACGACTAGTTGGGATTTCTTAAAGGCTTTATCAGTTCCCTTATTCTTAATCTCGTTAACAAATCACGAATTAAAGAGTTGTACGCCTTGTGGTATATCTATAAGTCTTACAATCTTAAAAACTCCCTTTTTAAGTAGACCAGTAAGCTCCTTCTATTAAGAGGCGCTAAATTGAGTACTAAATTAACTATCATCCTGTAGGTAGATGGTGGTGTCAGTTATAGCCGTAAGTAGAGGGTATTTGCAAGGGCGTCCTCTGCCTCGTTTTAGGGGTTGTTACTAAGCTTTAGTAGGTCTCTCTAAAATAGTCTTAGGAAGGACTAACCTAGATAGAGGTTTAGGTAGCAATTCTAGTCCAACAATTTGCTCCTGTGATTTAGTTACTTAAAGGTAGGGTTTTACGACCGTAGATTGAAAGGCTATAGGTCCGCTAGACAGCTTAACGGTATATATTTCACCCTTAACGGTAAGTAAGGTAAATGGCCTATTCTAATAGCCACTTTAGCTAGTGTTTCCTTCTCTCCAAACCAAAACGGGTGAATTTAGTAGGAGATCATAAATTGCATTAGTATTAGGTCCGTTTCGCATATTCAGCGCATTAGTAATCTGTCGTTTAGCTCATAGCTTCTATATCTCTGCTATAGCCTTTTTAATTGCGGCAGCGCGTTGTATAACCATAGGGGATAGTGTATCAGATTTAACTATTTGGGGGTAGGCTCTAAAGACTAGAAGTATAGGAACTAGTCCTTTAGAGCCAGCTAAATTATTAATTGCTTTAAACGCTATTTAGAGTCCCATCTCCCTATTAATCTTAGGGATTTCAGTTATAATAATCTAATAGGCTCGCCGTAATAGACTATAGTAGCGCTCTACTATTCTAATGGAGTTATATGCTTTAACCGGTACTCCCTTTATACTAATTCCCATAATAGTGGCGTATTGCTTAAATTCTTTACTAATAAAGTTCTTTTTAGTATCATGGGTAATTAGGTCTGGTGGCCCTAAGTAGGTATTAATCTAGCACATCCATAGAACATCCTATATGTGTTTGGCGCTGATGTCTTATAGCCATCTACCAGCTTAGAATCGCGTTCCTTTATTAATAACATATAGGAGGGGTAATCCGCTGATGTATATAATATCAACAATAATATTGTAGTTAAAATTAATGTCGTCTTATAGGGTGAAGCGGAATCTGCCTAGTGATTTGCTAAACTTCTAATAGTAGTAGCAGAACTTGGTTAGTTGCTTAATGGCCATTCTATTAGTTTCATGGCCAGCATAGTAGAGTAGCTTTTACAATTTCTTAACTAAGGGGTGTCCAAATCGACGATATAGGCGCCGTAGCTCTACATCTATTAAGTAGCAGGGGTTCGCGTTAAAGGATTTAGACAAACATAACTATAGTAATAAGCTCTATAAGAGAAATAGGTGGCCAAACCATTACACTACTAGCACTCTTTTGGTGCGAGTAATAACAACATTTCTAAGGTTGTTATAATAGATTTAAAGTCTGTCTATATCCACTAAACAGAGCAAGAAGGGGGTATCCACATAGACAATATAAAACTATATCTTGCCTATAGGGGTGACAACATCCGCAGTTCTAATAGAGGTAGCAATTCTAATACCAAACTACACGTTAACTTGTCCTTTAGTTAAGGTATTAAGTCTTATAGATTAGTCCGCGTTCTATAGTGCCTAGAATTATTTATAACTGGCTGTAGACTTCTTTAACGCACTAATATCAATCATAATTCCTATAAATACTGTAGAAGTATAGCGTGAAGCGGCGGTTGTTGTATTATAGTTAAACGGGTCAGTTTCCGTAGTAGGTTCTATAGAGGTTGCAGTAAGTAAGTAAGCGCAAGCCTTATTAGCTAGTTCTACGCTTATAGAGGTTGCTTTGTCTATAGTAAGAGTCCTAAATAATGTAAGGTAGCAGCCGTTAGGGTCTTCTAATTCTTCCTCACTGTTATTATTATTAGTATTTTTATTAGCGTCTATGTCTAGCACAAGAGCTTCAAAGGTCTCATTACACTTATTGTTGTCGTCTCCTTTACAGTAGATAGTGTATTGTCTAAAGCGTTCTTTAAAGTTACCATTACGGCCCTTGTTATTATTAAAACGTCTTTTATACTCATTTCTAGAACGGTTCCGCTCCTCCTCTATATATTTCCATAAGCGGCAGCTCTCCTTTTGGCAAATATAGCACTTAGCCTTTAGGGATCTAACGGTGTTTTATTTATAGAAGCGGGTTCGGTCACGGTTGTTACGGATATTACGGCGGTATATACAATCCATAAAGTAGGCTCCTTAAGACGGTCTTATTAAGGCCTAGGAAGGGTATTCCTTCTCCTATATAACTATAGAAGATTGCAACTTGCTAATTAACTAGGAGAGGTCTTTAGAAGGGTTGGAAATAGTAATACGGCATGCTAGTATTCCTTAGCAAGCGGTGACTAGTTTATTCATAAGGAAGAGGTCTATACAAAACTCTAGGTGTAATCCGTAGCGATATTTTAAGAGCTTATTAAGGAGTAGTTAGAAACTCTAATAAATTTGCTTATTAGGGTTCTCATTAATAATTCCTTAGAAGTTGGTGGCGTTCCATTTAGTAAGGTTTCTCCAATAGTACTCTGGTCCTTTAAAAAATAACGCATATGGTTATATGCCTTAGTGAATAATCTAGTTAAAAGGCTGCTATTATAGTAGTAATCCTAAACAAGTCCCTTTAGCATAGTTAGAAATACAGTTATATAGCCTTTAGGAGGTAGACCAGCTCTCTTGCAGATATTATAGAAGATAGTCAACTTAAAGTTAAAGCTATTACTTACTCCATCGTACTTCTGGTCGTCTGTGTAGATCTTAGTAATAGTGGCTGCCTCCTTGCTATATATAGGCAGGTGCATAGCAGGGTCGGTATTAGTAGTACCAGGGTGAAGATACTAGGCAGGAGGAGGACTAGGTAGGGTAGGGGCGGTTGCTAGAGGGAGGGTAGAGGCAGTTACCGTAGGTAATAATTACTAATTCTGCGTCTATAGGAGTTGAGTAAGGAGAGTAAGTAGTTGATCTTGGGTAGAGGGAGGTACGGCTTGCTGTTAGGTAGCGGTTAGTGCAGTTTACTAGGGTGTAGATACAACAGCTAGTTGGGGTGTTATAGGGGTAGGTATTTACGTTTTAGGTGTTATAGCTATAGCTATAGGCTGGATTACAGGCGTCAGAGGTAGTGGAGGTAGTTAATAGTTTATAGGCATCAGCACCGTGTGGGTAGGTAGTAGGCTGCTAGGGGGGGTTATAGGAACTAAAGAGGCCATAACTAATAGGGGTATAGCTTAATTCGATTTCAGAGCTATTTATGTCAAGTTAAGTCATTCTCATAGTGCCACTATAATTATAGGGCTAACTTCCTTAAGAGCTCCTATAATTTCCTTATCTATCCATTCGTGAGGTTCCTCTTCTGTAAGAGCATTATATAGAACCTTATAAAGTGGGTATCTATTGCTGTGTATAGCGACATATACTCCTCTTTGGAGTAGGTAAGTACGGAGCTTTACTCTAGTAATAAAGCGTATCTTTCTAAAGTCCTCAATGGTAAAGCCTTTAAATTCTTCCTAGAATAGCAACCGTAATATATAATCCGTAAAGTTCTCATATATATACTCGTAGATTTTCGTTTCCACATATTCTTCCAGGTCTTCCTCTAAGGCAGTTACTACATCAATCCCGTAACCATATCTGGCGATTCTCTCCTTCCAATTAATTTCCATATTGTCGTGTCTTTGTATATGTTGTAGTTTAAGGTTAAGGTCGAGGTCAGGGTCGAGGTCAAGGTCAAGGGTTGTAGTCAAGGTTAAGGTTAAGGTTAAGATCAAGGTTTAAGGTAAGGGTGTAAAGGTAAGGGTGTATACGTCCTCTACAGCCATTAGGCCTATAAAGTGTTCTTAGCAAGACTGCTATTCTCTTAGCGATCTGTTGTATTGGCTATAAGGCCAGTACAAATTCTCTTAAGCTTAAGGGAGGTTATAATCTTCTCTAAATAAAGATACAATTCTCTAGGCGATCTGACGCGTCAGCAGTTAAGCTAATACGTGGTCTCAAGCTTTAAGGGTAATATAGCTTTCTCCTTTAACTAAAATAGACAAGGCTAGGCAATCCGTGTACTGTTTCCAGTACAGTTCTTAAGCTCTAGCTTATTGCGTATTTCCTGATCTATACGTCTACTAATTAGTATCGGTATACTCACTTTATCAACGTGCACGAATATCACTTATAGTAGTACGTATGCGGTGTTGAAGTTGGTAGTTGATTGTTGTCTCAAAGTAAGGGGTTGCTCCAAGGTCAGATTAGCTAGTCTCGCTTCATGGTCTCGTGACCACGTCATATGACTAACATTCCAACAGCTTAATAATTAATATAAAATCTTAAGCCTCCTCCTAGCTTTTTAATAAATAGTATAGGTAAGGTAAATAGAGATTAACTAGGGTAAATAAATCCTTTTTTTAGATGCTTATTAAGGTATTATTATATTATAACTAGTTCTTTTTATAATATACTATATAATAAACTGAACTTTAGTATTATACTAGGCTTAAGTCCTATCTTAAAATTATGCTTATTTAGTATAGAGCTAGTTAGTTTATAAATTATTTTTTAAACTTATTAATTAGGTTATAGTACTCTTTAGATATAAGAGGTTAAGAATTAGAATATTATTTTAGTTCTAGTACTTTCTTAATATCTTCTATAGTTATAGTAAAAAATTTATAATCTTATCTTTTTGCTAATAAGATAAAGGGTGCGGCCTATATTATATAAATTTTAAGAGGTCTTAATAAAATATTTTTATATTCTTTATTATAATTAGCAGTTACAGCTTTATTATATTAGTTTAAGGTTTATAGCAAAGGCACTTTATATTATATTAAATTTAAATAGTTATATACATGTTTATAGGGCAAATGTTTTTTTAAATAATAACTTTAGCAGTAAGTTATATGGAACTTTAGTATTTCTTTAACCTAACTAATTAAGGGGTTGTGTTGCTTTAGCTATCTATATTTAAGTATAACTTTATATTGCTTTAAGCGTGTTATAAATAGGGAAATATATCCAAGGTGTTCACCTATCTACATTTTTATAAGAGCATAGTTATTAGGTAAAACCTAAGTAGATAGTTATATAGCCGCAAGGTATGGGCGACCCTAGGGCGACCTAGGGGTAACTCGCCTATAAGGCATGTGCGCTATCCCTTTGTGTGGCAAAAGAGACTTTTCGTATTGGGCGCTTTGGGCGCTCTTGCTTGGGTTAGCATCCTGCAGGCACCCTAGCTAGCGTGATTTTATTAGCAAGCCTCACCAAAACGCGTCAATATTGCGATGCCGACGAAATGCTACAGAAGGCCACCACAAAAAACACCTATATATTTTTTATTGAGGAAGTTGGGCAAAAAGCCGTGATGTGTGACGTCATAACTGTAGGTTTTTGCCCTTCCTCTATTAACCAGCTACTGATTATATAGGAAAATCCTCCATTAGAGTCCTCCCCCAAACTACCACCTATCCACTTTATACGCGTTCTTAACGTTAATGAGGATAAGCCGGTAAAGGACCAGCTTAAGGTTATAAGGGAAGACGTGCTGTATACGTTAAATAAGGTGTATCGAGTACTACAAGTGGTTAAACGGTTCAATCAGCGGTTATTTGATATAGAGAATCGATTAAAGGCAGTAGAGGAGGGCTTAAAGGAGGTTAAAAAGGACACTGCAGCAAAGGCTTAATTAGCTTTAGAGTCTCAATATTAGATGGATGAGGAAGTAGAGGACTTAAAATAGTTACCTAGTCGTCGCCTACTAAATGAAAGTTGTTAAAGCACTGAAGGCACAGAGGAAGCCTACAGGTCTCGCATTTATATACTATTTACCTAATCTTTATTATGAGCTTCTTTGCCTCCTTCCATCTATATATCTAGCACCTTGGTGGGCCCTTATAGCCTTATTTCCTTATAAAGCTTTTAGTAGAGTAGTAAGTTCGCCTCTTACACAGTCAAATTATAGGTAGTAGGGTTTTAGCAGTAATGTAGGTAGTTCTTTAATTTGTTTTAATATTTTTATAACTAGGCCCAATACCAGGTTAATATTGCCCATATTTTGGTGAGCTTTAACAAAAAAGATGCTCAGTATCGTGCTCACTTAGGCCCATCCGCTAACTGCCTATAATAACGAGGTTCTATGCCAATTGTATATGGAAACGGCGGTGGGTTTAGAGGGGCTTTCTTAACGTCTAGAAGATCTTTTTACTAATAATATAGGCGTTAATTATAGCCGTATTAAGCACCTAGAAGAATAAGGGTAGCTAGGTGCGCATAGTAGTGATCTAGGTGGTATAGTAGCTTTAAAGTTGATTATAAATATTAACGCCGCCCATTTAGTTATTATAGTCGATAGAGAGCCTAGGAAGCGTTAACTTCTTAATTAAATTGTTGCCCTAAACGTTAGCTACTAGCTTTTTAAGAAAGGAATTATATGCCTGCGGCCGACGCCAATTGACTTCGTCAACGTCCTTATTGCCGCATAAGTGAGCTGTTGTTAAAAACCGTACCAAATTCTTGTCCTGCTATATAATTGAAAGCACCAAATTAACTACGCCGACGACTACTCCTGTAATGAAATTAAACGGTAGCCTTTCCTTCCTTTTATTAGCTCTTTTATGCACCTCTAGATAGTCCTTTAAGTTTAATTAAGCTGTGCCAGCTGCAGTAATTCCAAGTTGTCGAAGCACCTAGAGCAATGGAATATTCATGAAGTAGTTATCTAAAAATAGGCAAAATCGGCGAGTCTAAAAAGGAAGCTGTTGAGTAAGGTAGAGGACGCACTTAGAGGTCTTTAAGAGGACAATATCTTAATAGTCTATTCAAGAAGGAAGTCCAAAGAAGCAGCCAGGTGAGGTAAATATAAAGCTATAGCAATACCCATATTGACAAAGGCTTAATATCTTAAAGCCCTTAGGTACTGGCTTACTAGGCAATTTAATTATAGCCGCAGATCATCTAGTAAACCTTACTATTATCTTATTAAAGCTAACCATAGATCTAGGTATAACGTACTTCCTAAACGCCTTGCCTAAGGGAGTTATTAACGGCTTAACCTTCTTAAAAACCTGACGTTTGACACCCTCTGGTGGAGGTAGTAAGACATGGAAGAAGCGCTTAAGTTGCTCCCATCTTTTTTGGCCCATAAATAAGCTGATTAAGTGTTTAGGATATTTAGGATCTATGGCCCAAAGCTCCCGCACTTAGGTAACTTTAAAGACGCCTATATAGATAATAAGTCCTACCCAAATTATTAATTCGCTAGCAGAGGTCTCCTTCCACGTCTGTGATTGTTTACCGGCATGTCGTCCTAATTGGTAATATTCGCTAGCTTTTTGAGACGCTGCATATAGGTTTGTGTTGACCGTGAGCTTCTTAAATATACTGATACTAAAGAACAGTAGAAATACTTAAATTGGTAGGTCCTATCCAGATCTATACCTACTAGACGCCATACCAATCTGATCTGCCAGTGTATAATAAGCAGAGCGCTTACTACCCTCATTTTGATCAGAAAGATTATTAGATTTAATGCCTATATTAAAGCCGCCAATAGGCTCACCAGCACGCCGAGTGGCGAATATTAACTTATCTGGAAGGTTAATAACTTTAAGATCCAGTTTAGGAACAGTGGCTATAGGCTCCCATAAAGTAGGAACGGGAGGAAGGCCTATTCTTATAATTGCTTTAGCTAATAGCTCTAGTAGTTCAGTCTTATCTACCTTATCTGCCTTATCCTTAGCAGCCTTGCCGTGGGCCTTAAAAACAGCTCCTAATTCGTCCTCAATATCCTCTATCTGGCTGCTTGGCCCAGCCTCCTTAATATCCTCAGTTAGCATAACTACCTGCTGCATAGCTTCTGAAGCCACTAAAGCCTCTGGAGGCTGTATAACTACTACCGATAAGCTATTGTGTGTATACTGCGTCGCTTAAAAGGATTGTGAATAGGACTCCTAGGCTTGAGGTGCTTTTGGAGGCTTTGGAGGCCTTGGAGGCTTCGGAGCCGAAGACGCACGACGTTTTTTGGGCGGCATAAGGACAGTATTTTATTAACAATTCAATGATCAAATAGACGGCGACAAAACTGAAGCTTTTTGATTAAACTACACCAGATTATAGGCTTCCTGGCCACGTCGCTGCTGTTCACCGCAATATCCAAGCGTCAGTGAGGCGCCAGCACCCTTGCCGCCGAGCAATCGCATTGACCAGAGGCTTTAACACCAAGCTCTATACAGTATAGAGCCTCTAGATTGGCTTATGAGGCGTGCATATACGAAAAGTCCAAGAAAACTTGCCACACAAAGGGATATATACCTAGGGAAAGCCCTTCCTTACCTTACATACAGACTCCTCCTTTTCCTTAAGGATTTGTCTGTCTATATAATATACCCTATTATTCCATTATTAAGCTCCCTATCTATATCCTTACCTTGTATTTAAATCCTTACCAATCCCCTTAGGAGGATAGCCGGTTTAATTTTTCTATAATACCTCTAAAAAGAAAACCGACGCCTACACTTAATAGTAATATACTAATAATATAACCGCCAAACACCTTAGGATCTAGTATAGACGATACTATTAGAAATATACTAGTAGAATCTAAGCTACCTTCTAATCCTTAAAATGATTAGCTACCTATAAATGCTAGAGACTAGTTTAACTTATATACCTAGGCTTAATAAGAGCTTAGTAAGATTACCAGCGTCCTACTAAATACTGCTAACATAAAGGGGCTAGATAAGCTAGCTAAGAAAATAGCTAACCTATAGAGCATTATTAATTTAATAAAGCCCTCCCATTGCCTCTCTAGTAAAGAGTATAAGTTATATAGCAAACGCATACGCCAAACAAATCTTAACGCCCTAGTTAAGAAGTTACTACCTAATATTAGTGGTACCATTTAACAGCATTTTAACCTGTGGATTACTATAGTTAAGAACTAATTTAAGGTTAACAACGCTGACTATAATTGCAAGTAATATACGTAATAGGCTATTAAAGGTCTTATAAAAGAGAAGACAATTACCTAACTAGTTTATTACTAGTTAGGCACTAAAGATAAAGGTCCCTTACTATAGGATAAATTTAAGACTATAGTCCAAGACTAGATTAGGAACCCTATAGTAAGACATTTTAATAATACTACTATATACTATACGGCTGTTATAAAGGAGAACTAGAGGTTTAACGTCTTCCTAGCCCATATATATAGCTTAAAGGACCTCTTCTTATATACCCCTTTTATTAATCCTAAGTAATAGGTAGACTTTTAGTTCTTATATCTCCTAGCCTACCTATAAGCAGAGCTCTTCCGCTAGAACTTTGCCTAATAGGTAAGAGCTGCTAAGGACCTCTTTAATAAAATCCGCTATATAAAGTAATTGCTTAATACTATAAAGCTTGCGGAAGATTGCGTAGGTAGCAGTAGCAAATTATTGTATATAAAGCGCGGTTGTAGTATAGGCTCTATAGAGTTGGGTTTAGGGAACAGAATCCAAAAAGGGTAACGCTTTAAGTAAACTCTTAGGGAGAATACCTAAAACCTAAATGGCTTAGGGGACCCCCTAAACGCCAGTGCTACATATATAAGTTAAAGGAGACCTATAGGCAACTACTGTAAAGAATACTAAAAGCAAACTAATAAAGCTAAGTTAGGCCAGCCTTTGGAAAACCTAAAGCCCTAGTAGCATATCTCTCTTAACTATAACTAGGGCCTAATATAGAGGGAGAGAAGAAACGCATTATGGTATATATTGTGATAGATACGCCTTAGGGTAAAGTCTGCCTATATTACTTATATAATAATAGGTGCTAAATTAACATTATTAACCAAGACGTTGTTTATAGGTTTAACCTACCTATAAGCTATGCGCTATATTTATATAAACCTATTATATATTTTCTTAATAGCAACCAGATAACAATCTGGGACACTTATAATCTAATAGTCACCACTAGCAACTCCTAGGGTACCCCTTACACCATTGGCCTCCAGACCTTTTAGGGTAGCTTATTTAATAGTTATAATATAGTTTTTAAATAGAATTGGCTTACAGAAGCAGATCTATTAATTAGCTTTTATTCTAAGCAATTTATTTAGGGTACTTTAGACCTTAGACGCCTCTAGATAGTCACCCTTAATGCGCTCCTAGCAGATATTAAGGCTAGTAAAATAGTCTATTTGCTATAGCCAGAAGACTCCTTCTTTACGCCGGTTATAAATACAATAGAGGACCTATTGTTACTAGCAGCGAGTACCTATACAGACCCTCTAGACGTAGAGACACTAGTTATAAATATAATAAAGGACCTATTATTACTAGCAGCAAGTAATTATAGAGACCCTTTAGTACTAGTATAGATCGCCTTAACTTAGAGGGGGGGTAATTAAAACCCTAAAACTATTAAGTATACTATAGCGGAACTATATACACTCTTAGTGCAAGCACACCTGTAAAACGCATATTGGCTATACCCTTCTCTTTACTAGCTCCTAGAAGCATACTACTATATAATAGTTGCCTTAATCTCTATGGACCCTAGCCTACTAGATATATATAAAGAGGAGATTAATGTCTTCTCTAATAAGCTAGCAAGTATACTACCTTAGAACTCTAAGTATAACTATATAATTAACTTAAAAGAAGGCAAGACACCACCGTAGATGCCCATCTATAACCTCTTATAGAAAGAGTTGCAGATCTTATAGGAGTACCTAAAGAGTGCTCTTAAGAAGGGCTAGATTAGGCCTAGCAAGTCGCCTACTAGAGCGCCTATCCTCTTTATACTAAAAGCAGAGGGTATAATATGGCTATACATTAACTATAGACGCCTAAATAAGATTATAATTAAAAACCAGTACCCTCTACTACTAGTCAGCAAACCTTTTAATAGGCTTGGCTATGCAAAGATATTTATAAAGCTAGATCTTTATAATGCGTACTATAGGATTTATATTAAAAAGGGAAATAAATAGAAGACCGTATTTAAGATACGCTATAATTACTTTAAGTACCTAGTAATGCCCTTTAGTCTTACTAACGCCCCTATAACTTTCTAAAGCTATATTTAAAAGGCTTTAGGGACCCTAGTAGATACCATCTATATAGTTTACCTAGATAACATTCTTATCTACTTAAATAACAAGAATAAACATGTTAAGTATCTTAAGCAGGTACTGCAACAGCTCTATACTTAGGGCCTATACACTAAACTGTTAAAATACATCTTTTATACTAAGAACGTTAAGTTCCTAGGCTTTATCGTTACACCTAATAGTATTATAATAGATCCTACCCGCGTAAAAGCTATTAAGGAATGGCCTAAGCCTAAGTCCTATAGGGACATCTAGGTCTTTCTTAGCTTCGCCAACTTCTATAAGCAATTTATCTAAAACTACTTAGATACTGTATACCCCCTATACATATACCTTGCATAGGCATATCGCGACCTAATATTAAATAGGGAGAAGAAGAAGCAGAAGCGCAAAAAAGGGCCCACTAAATAGTATTAACCTTAGTCCTAGCCCAACGACGCTTAGCAGGCGTTTTATAAGCTATACACTACGTTTATACAGGCTCCTCTACTTTGCCACTTTAATCCTAATCTACCCTTAATGGTAATTACTAACGCTTCTAATTATACCTATAGCGGTATACTTCTGTAGCCTTTTAGGTAGGGAGATTAACTCTACTAGCATCCGATTACTTATTACAGTTAAAAGCTTAGTAGCCTAGAAGTACGGTATAATATATATAATAAGGAACTACTCGCTATAGTGCAATGCTTTAAGACATGGCGCCACTATCTTAAATACGCTGCATATATAACGCGCGTACTCTATAATTACAACAATTTTAGGTATTTTATAACTACTAAAAGCTTATCTACTCGCCAGGCCTAGTACGCCAAGAAACTAGCTAAGTTTAATTTTAAGATTAAATATAAGCTAGGTAAAGCAAATCCCACTAATACACTATTTTAGCGCCTAGATTATACTAAAGGCTTTAAAAATGGCAGTAAAAGGATAGTCCTTAATGCTATACTACCTACATTGTAGTAAAAGTTGCGGGTTATAAGCCTTATAGGCAGCCCTAGTGCTACTATACTAAACTAGTAAGTAGCATACGTGCAGTATATAAGTAATTCTTATAAATATAGCGCTAGCGGACTAGGGTGTCCTACTATTTTCTCTAAGACCTCCTTAACCAGCTTAATAGCGTTTAACCCTAGGGAAGATCCCTTAGCCTAGGTAATAGTCCCCTATAACAACCTAGCAAGCTACCTATATATTGTACGTTACTTTACTAGCACTAACTTTACGTAGAGTCTTATGCCACAGCAAGAGGTAGTAGTAGCTACTTTAGCCAAAATGGCGTTTATAGAACACCCCCCTAAGTTACTAGTTAATTTTATTTATAGAGTATAAGAAAGGGACGCCTTTATACGCTTTATATATAATTAGTTAACCTAGGGATAGGTTTCTGCTAGTAATAAGGACTACACCCTTAATAATTAAGGACTCCTAAGGTAAAATAACAAGGTCTATATGCCAAATTATATACTACTATAATAGGAGATCCTTAAGCGGAATTATAATAATCCTATAGGTAGCCACTATGGATTTAACTGTACCTATAAGGTAATTGCGTAAAAGTACGCTTAGAATGGTTTTACCAAAGATCTTTATAAATACTTAGATAACTATAATACCTACTAATACTATAAATGTTAGATAATCTGTATTCTCTAAAGGCGTGGGTCACGTGCACGAGTCACGTGCACGGAGCCCGTGTATTGTAAATATCTTTAGAGCTCCAGGGGCTCTAGGTTAAGACACAATCAAGATTATCAATTAATCAACCCATTTCATCAATAAACTATTCTATATAAACTTTGTAACAGTTATAAGCCTAGTCCACTAACTCAAGAAGCTAGTTAGCTATTACTTAATCATTTAAAGAAATTCTACCTTATTATTAGACTCTGATACCTCATCGTCCTCATTATTAAAGGACGCAGACTCTGACAGAAATCCTACCTCAATTATCACAGGATAAGTCTTTGACGAGATTCCACAAGTTTCTATAAGTTTCCATAAGTTTCCACCTTAATCGTTAAAAGGACAATCCTGACAATAAGGACGATCCTAACAACAAAATACCATCTCAATTCCTCCTTTGCCTATTAGTTAAATGACTCCACTAATATTAAGTTTGTTAACTACAATCATCCTTAATAAGTTAGAAGACTGGGAGCAATAGCTATAGCAACTCCAAGCCCTTATAGATCAGCGAATTTGGGCCCACGTTAACCCAAACAGTGCAGCACCTTAATAAAGTCTACTATAAGAACCAGCCTATCTAGAAGTTACAGATTTTAATAAGAATGCAACCTTATATACTTAGCTCTTAACGAATTAATAGAAAGCATATAAGAATAGCAGATAATACTATAACTAGGATATAAAGTATTTCCTAAAATAGGAAGATTATCTTTAACAGATCCGCACCTAGATTATATCTATAGTATTAATTTAAAAGAAGCTACTGCTTAACCCTTCCTTAACAGTTAAAGAATAGCTATCTTAGCTAAAGGAGAACACAGAACCTACCTTATTGCTTATTAGGAAGAAGGTACAATACTAGTATATGGAAGCCCTTAAGGGGTTTAAACAGTTGTTAAAATTAAACCAATAGCTAGATTAATAGGAATATATAATATCCCTAGAAGAGAAGTATAAGATCCTTTAAATATCCAATAGAATCTGGCTTTAAGATTTAGTAGACGTTATTTAACCTTTTAGCAACGCCTACTATATAAAGTATACTACCGAGTTAAATAACCCTTAGAAGTTAAGATCTTCTAAATACTATAGAGTAGCAAAGGAGCTGCAAGAAGGACTTAGAATACCCTTAAAGAAAGCCAATACTACTATAAGAGGAAGTACCTTTAATGCAAACTTTATAGAGCAAGCCATTAAGAATCACTCTAATACTACTAAAGGTTTATAGAGAGGAAGGAACTTAGCACGTAATAGACGCTTAAAGAGAGCTGGAATACTAGTAGATAAGGAGACGTCCTATAAGAAGCTAATACTTAATGCTTAGCGTGCGGAATATAAGGACACTCTCTATGGGACTATTAGTGTTTATTTAAAGACAAGAGACCTATAGGAGTCACGATCGGAGATACGCGCATTAAAAGGGCACTAAAGAAGGTAGAAAAGAATAAGGATCTTACTAACTAAGTTATAAAGATCAGACTTAAAGAATAAGAAGATAAGGCTTAATAATAATAGGACAAGAAGAGTTATAAGATAGTTAAGATTAAGGGAGAAGCAAATATAATACTCCTAGAATTATTTCACACAGGTTAAATCTATCTACTAAAGCTATTAACTATTCTTAACTTAGGAACTACTTTCTATATCTTTAATAACCTCTCTCGTTTCTATAACTTTAGGAAAGCTTTAAGGCATAAATATATTATCGCAGGCAGCTTAGAAGTGCCTATACTAGGCTACGGCAATGCTACTATCTAAGTTATAAAACCAAACAAGAGCAAGGGAATCTTATATCTTAAGGACGTTACCTTTTATATAGACTTTAATATAAATCTAGTATTGTTCTGTCTACTTTAAAAATAAGGGTACTATTGGGACAATAAAGGAGACAACAATCTTCTAGTTTAGAAGGATGATATAATCCTATATCAAATAGAAGAACGTTGCGGATAATAGACTATTGAATACATTTAACTAGAAAGTCTATTAGCGTTTAATATAAGCCAACTGCTACACCAACAACGGAAGCGTAGAGTATTATTAAGAGACATTTATCCAGATACGAAAGGTAATGTATAACTATAGCATCTGCGTCTAGGCCATCTAGAACCTATAAGCCTTCATTATCTAGGTCTTAATGCCCTAGGAGTTAAGCTTTAAGGCCCTAAGATAATAGAATATTAATACTACAGTCTCGCTAAAATTAAGCATTAGGTCTTAAGAAGGTTCTTAAAACAGAAAATTAATAAACCCTATCTTAACCTCTATATTAACTGGACTGACCTTAAGGAAGCGCATACTGGATTTATACAAGTTATATTTATCTATAACACCTTCTTAGGAAGAACCTTCTCGTATTTTATAATAACATATAGCGAAGAGAAGAAGACACTATAAGTGCTTAAAGATTTTATCTAATGGATTCGCCTAAGGTATAACCTTAAGGTTAACACTATTAGATTAGACAATAAGCTAGGGAAAAGGAGAACCCTTAAATAGCTACAGATATAAGAGATTATATTTAAGCCTTTAGCGCTATATACCTAAGCTTAAAATAGTACCGCCAAACTGTAAGAGTATATATATTAGGTCCCGCCGCGCTTGCGACAAGTTCGCAAGCACTCTCAGTCTTTTTGGCCGTATGGCGACGTGGAGGCGGGCCACGTTACACAAACGCTTAAGGGGTGTGATTATTAAGAGAGCATATATAATAAGAATTGCTGCTAATCTACCACACAATCTATAGAACAAGATAATTGACTATACAGTCTACCTTTGAGATTAAACGCCACGGGAAAGTAATGGTTGGAAATTGCTATATAAAAGGTTCTATACCTACCTAGCTAATAGGAGATCAAGAAAGCCGTAACTAGCGCACCTAAAAGCCTACAGCTGTAGGGCGTACGCGATGACGTTAGAAACCTAGCTAAAGAAGAAAAGGCTAAGTAAGCTAGATCCGCGAGCCTATATCAGCTACCTTATTAGCTATAACTCTACCAATATTTACAGGATCTAGATCCTATATAAAGGTATTATTATTTCTACTAGGGACGTTATCTTTAACAAAAAGACGTTCTTTAACGGCAAGCAAACAAATATCTTAAAGGACCTACACGCTAAGTTAGATACGCTAATTAAGAAGATCTAACTCCCTAATACCCTAATTAAGAATAAGTTCCTTCTAGAAGATAATAAAGAAGTATTTAAACCGTCAATTTAAAAGGAAAACAACAACGTTAATAAGCTAGTTTAAACCTTTAATAAGTTAGTAGATCTTAAGCCTGCAAGAGCTCTTAAAAATACGTACTATACGCTACCTTTAATAGAAGAAGATAAAGAATCTCCATGTGCCTTTCACGTTAAGTATCCTATAAAGTTAGATATACAAGGTACTGATTAGAACATTATCAGCCAAGTAGAAGACGGGTTTTATACTTAGGAGGTGTTTAATAACTCTATTAAAGACTTATTTAAGGAAGCCTATAATGACAGGTTTAAAGACTTTATTACTAAAAGGATTACATTAGCCTATCACGGCGCCTTCTTAGCAGGAAGGAAGTTCAACCTTAATAGTTAACTTAATAATAGCAAGCTAAAATTAGGCAGAACACACAACGCCAAATTATATAGGAAGAACCTATCTTTACTACCTTAGTTAATCTAGGACCTCAATACGCATCCTCTTTAAGATTAGTTCCAAGAGGCTTAATAAGCCTATCTCTAATCTTATTATTAAATAAGTTCGTTTTAAGAAATAGATAAGAAGCACGCAAAGGGATAGCAGGTCCTTAGCTTAATATAGGTGTTTATCTATAAGACGGACAAGCATGGATTTCTCCAGAAATGCAAGGCACGCTTAGTAGTATGCGGAAATTAATAGGCCCCAGGAGACCTACCTACAAGAGCTACTATATTAGCTAGTACAACCTTCTAAACCCTTATAGCGATTACCGCAAAATTTAACCTGGAGACAACACAGATAGATATAGTTAATGCGTTTGTCTATTACAATCTTAACAAGGTTGTCTATATAAAGCTACCGCTAGGGTTTAATAAAGGAAAGATAGATAAAGTACTACGCTTAAGAAAAGCCCTATATAGACTATAACAATCACTACTGTTATAGCAGAAGAATCTCATAAGCTTATTAAATAAATTAGGTTTTAAAGAGGTACCTTAAGAGCCATATATTATACTAAAAGGTAGAATAGTCGTCTTCTTCTATATTAACAATATTGTCTTCTGCTACTAAAAGACAGATAAGAAGAAAGCTTAAGAAGTAATTAAGGAGCTAAGCAAGGAATACTAGATAAGTACCCTTAGTGAGCTAAAATGGTTCCTAGGAATCTATATATTACATAATTATAGCTAGAGGCTCCTATAGCTATCTTAGGAAGCCTATATTAAGAAGATAGCTAACTAGTATAAGATAGATCTTAGAGGGCGTCTTCCAGACACCCCTATAGCAGAATTGGAACTCCTCCCTACTAATTACCGTATAATCCGTCTAACGCGTCCGTCCCCTAATATAGACCTATTAGTCCGTCCTATATCCCTACTAGCCTCTACAATACTATATTAGAGAAAATTAGGTTTAGTACTCTATACAGCCACTACAATATGTCTGGATATTGCTTTTGCAGTATTAAGGCTAGTAAGGTTTAATTAGGACCCAAGCCAAGAGCATTATTAAGTAGTAGATAGAGTTATCTAATACCTATATAGCACGAGAAGCAGAGCAATCTGCTATAGAGGAGATAAGAAAGGAATAAACGGTAAAGGGAGAGATAAAGGAATACGTAATAAAGGATAAGATAATAGAAAAGACAGTAGAGGTAAAGCGTAATTATTTATCTATACTAGCAATGCATTATTTACGGACAACTTTGTCAATAGAAAGAGCTTATAAGGATATATTATAAAGCTATTTAGGGGGCCAATCGCCTAGAGAGCAAACAAGCAGGGTATAGTTATGATATTAAGCACAGAAGCTAAGTTATTAGCCCTATTATAAATAGTAAAGGAAGCTATCTTTATTAGCAGGCTATTTAAAGCAATAACGTTACGCCTAAAAAAGCCCTTAATTATTAAATGCGATAACACCTAAACGCTCTAACTAATTACAGAAGACATAGTAAAGCTAATTATAAAGCTCTAACACGTTAATATTTATTAACACTAGCTATATTAGGAATACGCAATAAGACAAGTATAATTTTAATAAACAGTAATAAAGGAGATAATTGCTAATAGACTTACAAAGGCCCTGCCTAAGTAGAGGTTTTAAAGCTTTGTTAATATAATTGGGATAGTAGATATTAAGGAGCGGCTAGATAAGGAGAAGCAACTAGAGGACCTAAGGGACAGTATTAAAGCAAGACGGAAGGATTTAGATAAGATTATGGTTTAATTAACACATTAATAGGTACGAGAAGGTGGCTAGCTTTGACCTTAAAGAGCTTAAAGCTAAGGGGGTATGTTAGATAATCTGTATTCTCTAAAGGCGTGGGTCACGTGCACGAGTCACGTGCACGGAGCCCGTACATTGTAAATCTCTTTAGAGCCCCAGGGGCCCTAGGTCAAGACACGATCAAGATTATCAATCAATCAACCCATTTCATCAATAAACTGTTCTATATGAACTTCGTAACAATAAATCGCGCTGCTATAAACCCTATAGTAAGCTGCAGCCTCTTTAAGTCCCCACCTAAGCCTAATATTATTATTTACTTAACTTTATTACGGATCTCCCTAAGTTTAAAACTCTTAATAGTATAGAGTGTAACTTCATCCTTATTCTTATAGACCATTTTATAAAGCTAGTGCGCTACTATCTAGTGTATAAAATAATTAATGCTATGTAACTTATAAAACTCTTATTTAGAGTCTTTGTATAAATAGGGCCCCTAGATAATATTATCTCTAATAGGGGTAGCGTATTTATAAGCAAGTACTAAAGTACCATATGCTACTATCTCTGCGTTTAGCATAAGCTTAGTACCACATTCTACTTATAGACAGATGGTTAGACGGAACGCCAAAACTAGGAGCTTAAGGCATACCTATATATATTCACAAACTAGAAATAGTTTAATTGGGCCTCCCTACTTAATAAAGCAGCCTTTACCTATAACTTTAAGGTCTATGCCACAACAAAGCATTCCCCTATTAAGCTTGCCTATAGCTAGCTACTAAACATCCTAGATAAAGTCCTAGATAGCGTCTAAGACGCCTAGTAAGGTAGGAAGGGGCCTAAGTTAATAAATATTAAACTTGTAGAGATGTATTTATAACGCCTACGCCTTATATATAAGGCAGCGGCGGCGTTAATAATATACGCCTAACAGCTTTAGGTAAAATACTATAATCGTTACTATCTGGCCAAGCATTTTACCGCTAGTAAACAAGTCCTGCTCTCTTCTAAGAACATCTATATAAAACGTCCCCATAAGAAACTTAACAGCAAGTTTATAGAACCGTTTTAGATCCTATAGTGTGTAGGGCAGTAATTATATAAGCTAGAGCTTCTACCTACTATAGCACAGCTCTACCTAGTCTTTTATATCTCCTTACTAGAGTCTTATAAGTCACGCCCTAAGTTTTAACCCCTAGTAGTAAAAGAGCTTAAGGAAGGCAGCTGGGAAGTAGAAGCAATTATTATTACGGCGCTGGTGGAAAACAGTGGATTATGGTAGTGGATTGTGGTAGATAATCGCAGATAGTTTTTTACTGTTTTAGACAGTTTCTTACTATTTTAGATAGTCACAGTTATATAACCAGACGATTGTATAAAACCTCGAGCGGCGCTACCCCCCTTCTTTTTTCCTTTCTCTAGCTTTAGATCCTTATTTATAGACTACTAATTATATAGGCTTGCGCGTCCCTCTTGCCGTGCTTGTGCCTTAATTAACTAAGTTGCTAATATTATCCAAAGCTTGTTATTACTCTTTCTTCCTAAGAAGGAACTTAAATATATCTATAGACTAAAAATAGGATAGGAATATAGAATAGAACTATAAGGATAGGATAGACCCCTAAGAACTAAAAGGATATAAATAGAACGTAAAACCTAAGAATAGGACGCGTATAGACTAGAATCCCTAGAAAATAAATAAACACTAGAAATTACCCAATACTCCTATTACTATACTAAGAAATATAGTAGCTGGCAAAGCCGCTATAGGACCTGTAAATACCTCTAATAGTAAAATAGTTGCCGTTTTAACCCCCTAGGAAGAGCTTGCAGTAGCTAATACTAAAATTAAATAGCTTTAAGAGCTGCTTAAAACTAAAGACACCCCTACACCTAGCAAAGAGTTATTAGACACCTAGAGACTTGCTATAGTCCTTAAGGCCCTAGCCTAATATATAATATTAGCATTGTTGCGGTCCGTAAAGGTTGTGGGCCCCCTATTACTTCTAGACGGAATTAACCCTATATTTAATAACTGGAAGCTTTAATTATAGGATAAGCTTAAATTTAATATAGACCACTTTTTAAATACCTAAGCTAAAATAGTATAAGTCTTTGGCCGCACTAGTGGTAATATATAGATATACCTATGTCCGCAATACGTCTAGGACTTAGTAAACCCTTTTATCTTTAAAAAAGAGATAATTAATTACCTATCTTCTATTTATAAGGACCCCTTTAAGATATAAAATGCCCGCCTTAATTATAAAAGCCTAATAATAAAAATAACGGAAACCTTCTTGGTCTTTTAGACCTACTTTTTATACCTAGCTAAACAGGCCTAAATCCCCTAGGAAGATCTAATGCCAGACCTCTTTAATAAGCTTACCCTGGACCTACAGCGCGCTATATTGCTGGTTTATACTACTATATAGACACTAAAGGAACTTATAAACTAATGTCTAGCTATTAACTAGGGCCTTTATTAAATTAAGGCATATACTAAGCGGTATAAGGCTAGAAGCTCTACTAACTAGAACATAAGTACTATAAAAATGGGCCGCAGTGCCCTAGTAAGATCTGTAACCTCTATAGCACCAACTATACCGCCTGCCGTTAACCTAATAGCTAGCTGTATAGCTAGTACTGCCGTAACTCTAGTATATACTTGGCCTTTATATAGCAACCCCTATAGATGGGCCCTTAGTAATTAAGGAGCTTACTTTATATATGGTTAAAAGGGTTACTATATAGCTAAATGCCCAATAAATATAAAAAAGAATAAGGTCCTACTAATCTAGGAAAATAGTATAGAGGCAAAGTTAGAAAAAGAGGAACCTTAAAAGAAGACTCCTCTCTAGGATTAAAAGGGATTAATATATTATATATTAATCTAAGTTAGCTAGTTAGTAGAAAAAGCTGTACTATCCCTTATACTTTATTCTATAATAGATATTAAGTTTTAACCTCTATTTTAGCTAGTACTAGAGTAAATGCCTTTGCCTTAATAGACACCTAGTATACTAAAAAGCTGGCTAACCTTTTAAATATACCCCTTAAAGAACTACCTAAACTAATTCTTATTTATAGGTATAATGGACAGATAGGGCCACCTATTATAACTATTTTGTGGATATACCTCCGCGTTAACGGATAAAGATAGTATAACGTGTAACAGTTCACCAGCACTACGCTGAGACACAAGACCGTCGCCTAAGAGGCTCCAAGACACAATCGACGCTACCCTTGTATGTCTTGGATACGGTTAAATATTAAGTCATAGACTATGGAGTTCTGGGTCTACTTTCATGTATTTAGTTCACTTGATTTCCATAGATTTAGAATTAAGTCGCTTATTTAATTCTCCCACACTGCACTGTTACAGTTATAAGTCCGGATTGCACTACCTACTAAACCAATTAATCTACTACCTCATTTATGAAGTTACTACTTCTACCACCTTTACAAGTGTCTTAAGCTTCTTCACCTACTAAATAAATGGACGGTTAAACCTAACTAATGAACGTATCTAATTGACGAACGAACTAACGAATTAAAAAACGTTAAAATAAGGTTTCGCCAAGACGCTAACCTAGGACCCTGCTTAACCTGTTAAATTCTAAAAATAACAACTAATACAGACGGACCTTATTTAAAATTCAACCTTATTTTTAAAAAGCCATCTAATTGGATGTAATGGTTCTTTATTATTTAAGATACTGCTAAAACAAACAACATATGGCAGTATATTAACCTATTAAAGAAGAAAGACGAGCTTCCAAAGCTGTAGTTACCCAGTTAACCTACTCTAAGAGACGTGCTTCCTACCGCTATATTAATAGCCAAGCTAGATCTAAACCAACTCATTGCGTATAATTAACTCTACGCTAAGTATAAGGACGACCTCCGTATACACCAGAAACAAGAGCAAGCCATAAACGATATCAGCAATTATATCGTCTGCACGATGTTAATAGCCTACCTCCCTCTTATTAAAAACCTTAAAATAGTATATAAACGCCTTTAAGAGTTAAAGACAATACTAGCCCCTACCACCTTAGGTTAAAAGTATAACGTCCTTAATTAATATATGGCTCTTAAAGCCTATAACAAAAAGCAGAGCATTAAAAAATGGTTATATAACTAGAGGAGCGTCTATAAGCTGGCAGAGGAATTGGAGCTTCCAGACATATAGGGATTTAGGCCCCACTATGATTTTATATAAGCCATTAAAGCCATCTCTTCTAGTTTTGTAGGAGCACTAGAAGTAGACCTAATTAGGAAAGAATAAAAAGATAAAAAAGCCCTATCTATTATTAACCTCATTAAGGAATTTAAGGAGCACTATTATATACAGCAAGCATCGTCTACCTCAGCTGCTAATAACTCCGCATTTGTAACTCTTTAAGGCAACACAAATTCCAATTCCAATTTAGACTCTAATAGCAATTCCAATTCTAATAGCAATTTAAATTTAAATTTAAGATGGAATAAGGAATGTATATGCGGCCGTATACATTGGTTTAACAAATGCTACTACATTGCTGAGTATAAGTGCCCTTAAGGATAGAGACCAAGGGCAGATATCTAGAAGAAAGTAGATAAAGCTATCTTATCTACACCTTAGATTAAATGTATTATTAACTAAATCCAAAAAAGAGAACAGAAAGTAAAGGAGAATAATTAGAATATAAAATCTACAATTAATTTTAATTCTAAAACCCCACCTTCTACCAAACCGACTAGCTATACTGCTATGTTTAGTACTGGTTAAATTCCTTTTAAACTCTAGAACACCTAGATGTAATAAAGCCTTATAGCAGGAACTACGGTAGACTTGTTAATGGGCTGGGTATGTAGATATTAAACGAAGTTAACAACGTAATAGTAACAAATAACAACTAGTGGAGTGGTTGCCTAACAGATTAACTCTAATTATATTCTAAGATTCACTACGAAGAAAGGAACTATCTAGGTAGGGACTGTGGTCCTTTAAATACATAACCATACACCTAAGAAAGTCCTTGCTTCGTCCGCTCTGTCTGCTCTATTCGCTCTATTATAGATCTTATAGATTACACAGATTACACAGATTACATTATATAATCTTAGTTACCATTCCTCGTTATATGGTTCTACTGGATCCATCCTGGACCGTGCCCTTATTAACTAACTGGCTTCCTCCAACTCCTCTCTAAGTAGTCGTAATATTGTACTTAAAGTGTCTATAACACTATCTCCCTCCTCTTTATCTTCGTCCTTAAAGATTTTTAATATTTTTAAGTTGTCTACTAGAGGTGTAATGTCCGTCTAATTAATTTGGTTAATATTATTACTTATTATACCTAAAGCTCCTTCTTCTTCCTCTACTGTTTGCTAGTCTTATACCATTGCTATAATACTATCTCTTAGTGAGATAATGCCATCTCTATATTCTTATTGTATAAAAGAGGGGTTGGTTTATATTGCGTTAGTAAGTCCTTTGTCTTAACAACTCTCTTTCTATTTAGAGTGTACTAAAGCAAACGTTTAGTTGTCTTGTGACGTTTACTTAGTTTCTAATACTAAATATACGCGTTCTATTACTCTTAATAGTCTTTAAGTACCCTTATTAATTGCTGCTAGGGTCCTAGGTTTAATCTGCTGCTACAAAGCTTAATAACAAGCTCTTAGTAGTATTGGCTAAACTTTGTTATTTTTATAACGCTAAGCAAGAGGCAGCCGCTGCTTAATAATAGGCCCTTAACTCTTATTTGGCTACGTCTACTTGGTTAATCTATCTTAAGAAGGTGCATAAGAAGGTGCGTTCTAAGAAGTAGAAACTTGTAGAATAAGGTCTTTAGGAACTTGGCGATAAAAGAATGGATTCTCTTTTAATAGAGAGGGAAATAACTCTAAATACGTCGGTAGGTGCTCTTCTTAAGTCCCCCTTAGGTAGTTCGTTCTTTAGTAACCCTTCTTTATTAATGCTGCTTAACCCTTTTTCTTCTAATACTCCTGTACCTTTTTTATAGCGTTTTTTAAGTTATCTAGTGGCTCCTAGGTAGTCTTATTGTATCCTATCTACTTAACTTCGTACTATGTTTTGTTATTAATGTCCTTATAACTAACGATCTTTAAAACTTCCTATTTATCTTCCTCTTGGCCTCTATATATGTCTGCCTTATAAACTAGTAGCTTAATATTCCTGTGTGTTAGCTCTAGTATTGTAATATGCTGTATAGGGTAGATCTTTATTTTCTCTAGTAAGTTAAGTTTGTATATAACTTCTAAGATCTTTATTTTAACCTTAAACGGTCCTAGTCTAATATGGTCCAACTTCTTACTTGGTTATTAACTCTTAAAAATTTTGTGTAGTAGCCACACTTTATCCCCCTCCTTAAGATCTGGTCCCTTAGATCTCTTAGTATTATAGTACCTTTTTATTCTTTCTTATATTAACTTTGCTATACTTTTAAGGTAATTATAGAGATTTATTAACGTCTCTATTCTTTCTTTAGCTGTGCTACTTGTTTTCTTTACTTAATATAGCAATAATAATATTCTTAGCTTATACCCGTAATTCGCCTTAAAGGGTAATATGCCTATTCCTTTCTGTAGTGTAGTATTGTATATAAACTATATAACTAGTAATAATAATACCCAATTATTCTATGCGTAATTAATATAATGCTTTAGATACTATTCTAGTGTCTAATTTAACCTTTCTATCTAACTATCTATCTGTGGGTGATATGCAGTTAACGTTGCTGCTTAAACCCCTTATTCTGCTAAGAATACTTTCTAAAATGCTGCTATAAATCTTAGATCTCTGTCTAATATAATCTTGCTTAGTACTCTATGCCTTATAAATACTTTTTTAATATAGATTCTAGCTATATCTTCCACTAAGATTTCTTCTATGCATGCTATAAAGTAACCCTACTTAGTTAACTTATCTACTATTACTAAGATTGCGTTATAATCTTGTCCGGTAATAGGGTCTCTTAACTTTAGTAACTTAATAATAAAGTCCTATAATATAACTTCCTATAGTCTCTCTGGTATTTTAATAAGTTATAGCCCTTTATACGGCTTATACCTTGTTAGTTTATTCCTTAGTAACTTATCTTACTAGTCCCCAGATTCCTTAAATAATATATTCCTCTTAAAGTCTTAACACTAAGCCTGTAGCTCCGTTGTGTCCTTATATTATTCCTTTATAAAAGTTCTCTATAAACTCCTTCGCTACTATCTTTGGCACATATATAGCTTCTTAGTTCTCGTACTGCTCTAACTCTAGATCCTTATTCTGTGCTTCTTAGATCCTTTATATCTAATTACTTTCTAGTAATTTGTAAACTTGTTCCTCTCTGGTTACTATAATCTTGGGATAGTTGTACCTAATTAACCTATTTTCGTCCCTTTATAGTAAAGCTCCTAACGGCTTTTCTTTGTTCTGTAACTTAGCTTTTCTGCTTAGAGCGTCTGCTTGTACGTTATCTGTGCCCTTAGTATGCTGAATTTCAAAGTGATATTCTGTAAGCATTTCCGCCTATCTAACCTATCTTCTGTTTAGCTCCTTTATCGTTAGGAACCCTATTAGGTTCTTATAGTCCATTTTAACTATAAATAGTTTCTCTATATCTTGTAAGAATGCTCTCTATTCTTTAAGTGCTGTGACTATACCTAACAACTCCTTGTTATAGATATCATAGTTTAACTCTGGTGGTGTTATTTTTCAACTATAATACGCTACTGGATGCCATCTGTCTAAATACTTCTGTAGTAGGTATGCTCCTAATATAAAATCTAATACATCTATTTCCACAACTATGTTTAACTTTAGTTAGTAAACCTTAAGAATTAGATCCTGGGTGAATAACTCCTTAAGTTTTTAAACTAGTTTTTTCTGCTTTTGTCCCTATACCTATAGTTCCTCCTTTTTTATAAGTCTTATAAATAGCTCTGTGTTCTTTAACTACTGCGCTATAAACCTCTTATAGTAGTTACAAAACCCTAGGAATAATCTTAACTGTATAATATTTTCTAGTTCTTGCTAACTAACTATAGCTTTAACTTTCTTTAGGTCTATGCTAATTTTTCCTAATTTAATAATAAATCTAACGAAATTAGTCTTCCTGGTAAAGAACTTGCATTTCTTAATTGCTACTGGCATCTTTTCTTCTTATAGTCTCTTTAAGACCTATTTAATATAATCTCTATACTCCTCCTTACTTATTAAGTAGATGATAATATTATTAAGGTATGCTATAATAAACTTATCGAGGTGTTCTCCTAATATACTATTAATTTGTTTCTAAAATGTTACTGGTGTATTTATAAGCCTGAACTGCATTACTAATGGTTTATATAGTCCTTCCTTTAACCTAAAGGCTGCCTTCTATTTATTGCCTTCCTTAATTCTAATCTGGTGGTACGCCTATCTCAGATCTATCTTTATAAAGATCTTTGCGTCTTAGATTTTGCTAATTAAGGGTAAAGGATATCTATCCTTTCTTATAATGCTGTTTAACTATCTATAGTTAATACACATCCTAAGTTTTCCGTTTTTTTTTTGGATAAACAACACTAGATATCCCGCTGATAACTATAACGGTCTAATATATCCCTTTTATAAATTCTCCTGGATAAACTCTTTAAGCGCCACTAACTTGGTTTTAGTAAGCTTATAGATTAGAAAGAACTTTAGACTAGTTCCTGGTTCTAATTCTATCTTATAGTCCTATACTGCATACTCTAATAGCTTTTTACTTTCTAGGCTCCATAACTTTTTGCTATACTTATGGTATTTTTTTAGTATATAACTTAAGCCTTGCTTAGTCTCTTTATATATTGCTCCGACTTAGTATTATACTATCTTAGTTTGCTATTACATCTTGCGTTATTGTATATCTTTAATATTAACCTATCCTGTGACCCAATTAATCCTTAGATTGTATTCTTGTAGTTAAGGTATTCCTAATATTGCCTTATCCTTTCCCAATGGTAGGATATTAAAAGACATCTTAACTGGTCTCCCTTTAATAGTTAACTAAATTGGTCCTATTTTAAGATTAATAATACCTCCTCTAGAGGCTATTGGATCTCCTAAAATTATTATAAGTAGATATAGGTATTCTTTTTGTCTATATAGTAACCCTATTCTTTCTACTACTATTAGTAATATATAGTTTCTTATTACTCCACTATCTACTAACGCTTTAAAATTTTGGTCTTGCTATTTTACTTATAAATTTAGGTGTCGTCCTATAATTCCTTTAAGGGTTTAAGGCTCTACTACTAGCTCCCTCTAGTCCTATAGGCCTCCACTTTTCCTAACTATTAGCTATCTAACCTTAACTGTACTTGGTCCCTCTATAGCTAATACTTAGTTTATTTCTTTTCCTCTATATGCCATAGATAAGTATTCTCTGGGCACTCCCACTACTATTATCTATCTAGGCATTTTTCCGTAAGGAACCTTCCTGGTTAAAGTATTAAGTCTTCTAACTCCTAAACTTTTACTAGGTGCCAACTATATATATACTTAGCGTCTCTATACCACTTTTTATCTATTATCTAATACATCCTTATTGGATACTTGCGATATTTGTCTTTAGGTGTCCTATATATATTATATATATTATCCATACACGTTATCTATGCTAATATATAATACGCTAGGTGTTTTGGATTAACTTTAGGCTCATCTTTGTCCTAGAGTTTAAATCTTTCCTATATTAACCTAAACGTTGCCGTATTATTTGCTGGTACTAATACCTATATTATTTCTCTCTAGTCTATGGCCTGTTCCTCTAGGTTCTTTAACATTATAACTAACGCCCCTTTTATATAGCTTATCTGCTTCTTAGACATTGCTTAATCTAGTATAACTTTTTTATCTAGCTATATATAGAAATCTTCTTACTTATTATTTCCTCTTTGCTTATACCACTTTTAGTATAGCTTAGTAAATATATACAACCTATTTGTAAGAAAGTATCTCTTTATTACTGCGTTATTGCAACCTTTAGTGTGTTATTCTGTGAACTTAGTTAAAATCCCTAGATTCTCTTCTTATTCTAGTTTATCTAACTACTTGGCTCTTAGCGTTCCTACCCTTAGCCTATTTATAACTTTCTGTACTAGAGCTCTATCCCTTATACGTCCTAGTGTAACTAATCTTTTATCTAGCTTTTATTCTTGCTATTTAATAATTTGTTGCCTAAACTTATCCATACTTTCTTTACGTTTTTATCTTCTAAAAGGATCCTTAAAGTCGTCTTACTTCTTAATTGCTGTATTAACTGTTTAACCTTTAGGCTAAACACTGTGTTTACCTAAAACTATGGTGGATCTTATTTGTTCTTTAAAATCTTAGTTCCCTGGGAACTGTCGTCCTAAGCTTATTTATACGTCTTTAAACTGAGCTGCTACCCTCTCCTATCGGTTATCGTCTGTTATGGGTTCTTAGGTATATCTTATCTCGCTTTAAAAATCTTAAGCGTCTTATATCTCTTTCTAAGAATCTTAAGCCTTTGGCCTTTTGCCTTTATTAAGTAGTAAGCTAGCACTAGCAGTTATCTGCTTGCTTAGTCTACTTTAGACATTACTCCTTCCGTCTTATAAAGCGATAGATGCCGTATCTAATAGTATTATAATACCCATTACTTAACCGCGTTCTATAGTAGTCTTAGTCTCTACTTCTATTGCGTTATTAAGGTTTAGGTACTCCTAGTTAGTCCCTTTACTTTCCTTATTACTATTAATTAATAAGTACTCCAACTCTATTGTTATTACTACTAATCTCTGTCCATATATTGCTATAACATCTTAATTTAGCTTATAGAGTTAATCTTGTTCTTTATCTAACTCTCTAGTTCCTTTAAGTCCTTTTAACTCTAGCTCTTATAGCTAATAGCTTGCGCCATACTTAGCGTCCTTATAAATTTGGTATGTGTTATTATAACAAAACGCAAAGTGCTTAATTAAACACTCCTTAGTCCTGCGCAATATCCCTATATCCGCGTTATTATACTTTAATAACCTTATACCTTTTACCGCGTGGTTACTCTAACCACCTCTATAGTCTTTAGTGAAATGACCCTATTTTCCGCAATTTATGCAAGCTCCTAATTTAAACTATTGCTCTTACTATAGAGTCCGCCTAAACGTCTTCTGTTAATAAGATTCCTAGTTTAGCCTCTGCTCCTTAGTCCTATAATTACTTAATTCTTAACCTCTAGGTTTCTATAGTTTCTTACTCCATCTTTTAAATTCTTTGGTGCCGCTTAAGTCTATTGGTTCTGGCCTATTTTATAGTTTATAACTCTGCGTCTATCACTGCGTATTCTGCGCCTTATATAACTATAGAACTCTATCTTACCCTTTCTTAGCTTGTTCCCTTTAATAGATCCTATTATTGATCTTTATTAATTAATTTATTAACTCTCTTAGAGTTTCCGCATCTTTTATTAGGATAATCGCGTCCTAGACTTTTACCTTAAGTCCCTATTTATACTATGCTATAAGCGCCTTATTATTTCACTTAACCTATATTATAAGTGTCTAAAACTGTATTATGTACTTAATTGCTAAAGTGCGTTATACTAGGTTCTGTAGCTTTCTTTCTACTATAGTTGTTACTTCTAGGTCTCCAAACATCTGCGTTAGTCTTTTTGTAAACCTGTTCTAGCTGCTAAATATAAACTATACGTCTTAATTAGTAGTTGTTATTCTGTGGACCTGGATTTTGGTAAGGTAAGGTTTAAACCACTTAAGTGCTCTTTCTATTAAGAATAGTCCTGCGTATACTACTTAATCTATAGTTGTTACTAACTTTGCTCCTTCTTATATAACCTTAAAGTGTATTTATATTAGAAATCCTTTAAGTTTTAACTTCTTACCTAAGAATTGCTTAATTAATAGTAACTTAATCTTAGCTACTCCAATACTATTAATCCTATCTTTAAGTACTTTATTGTTGCCTTATAGCTAGTTAACTATTTCCTATAACTGTCTAACCGTAACTAGTTGCGAATTAGTGTCCCTTATACTAGTGTCCCTACTAGTACCTAAGGTGGTTGCCACTGTTAATGGCGTTATAACTAGTGCTTTTGGTGGCATGTTGTTTAACTTATTAATACTATAACCGTGGTAGTAAATGTGTAATGAAGCCTTATAGTAGGAACTATGGTGGACTTATTAATGGGCTAGGTATATAGATATTAAACAAAGTTAATAATGTAATAGTAATAAATAATAACTGGTGGAGTGGTTACCCAACAGATTAACTCTAATTATATTCTAAGATTTACTATAAAGAAAGGAACTATTTAGGTAGGGACTGTAGTCCTTTAAATACACAACCGTACGCCTAAGAAAGTCCTTGCTCCGTCCGCTCTGTCTACTCTGTTTACTCTATTACAGATCTTATAGATTACACAGATTATACAGATCATATTACGTAACCTCGGTTACTATTCCTCGTCATATAGTTCTACCGGATCCATCCTAGACCGTGCCCTTATTAACTGTCACAGCACTGACCTAACGCATACTGTTTCCTACTGTTAGCTAGCCCACCACTAGCGCCTTGGCGGCTGGCCCTACTCTTTGTACACAATACCCCCTTTTACCCTTCTTCTCTTCTTTATAGCATAACGTAGTTATTCAGTCTACTTTATTGCAGCACTGTGACAGTTTGTGCTATTATTAATTGCGCCCCGTCGCGATCACTAATTCCCTGTATCCCAGTTATCTCTACCCCAGAGCAATCGCGACCTACACACGACGCGTCTATACGCTACAACCTACTATAGTCCTAGAACAATCCTTAGTTTTTTCCCAGCGCCAAAGATCACCTAAATAGGCGATATTAATGATGCTGAAATGGCCAAAACCTAAAACCCCCGTGAAGTTTTTGCAGACTTTTTTATATAGACACACCCTAACATTATATGGATAATCTGCCACTCCCCACTGTACCCTAAAACCTTTAAAGCTAACAAAGTTTACTATACCCTTATTAACCATACCAATTAATTCCTTAGTAACATTAAAGCGGGACTATAGTTTATATATAACATAAATAACGCCAATAAGAAAGCTAACGAAAGCCTTAATGCCCTTATTGCCTCCCAGACAGAAACTATTACCACTCTTAAATAATTAACCCCTATAACAATGGTAGTAACCCAGCAGAAAAAACGGATGTCTAAAAACCCGCCAATATTTAGCGGAAAAGGTACCCCGCTAGAATAATAAGCCAACTTTAATACCTAGCACATTAAGATTAAAGGAGTCTTTAACCGTGACTAGGACTACTTTAATACAGTCCAATCCCAGATCCTTTACATCTTAGATATACTAGAGGGCAAGGCCTATAAGTTTATTAAGTAGGGCCTAGAGCTTATGCATAAGAACCCAAATAATATATCTATATAGAAATGGCCCACCAAAGAAGATATACTTAAAGAGCTTACTGCCCACTATAAGGTCCTTAACACAACCCAGGTCACAAAAAATAAGCTTAACCATTTTCCCTAGGGCAAGCGTAATTACTGGTCCTAAAAGGGAGAGCTTAATAAGTTAATGGTCTACGCTAGGAAGATAGATAAACAGAAGGTAAATCTACTTTAGAAGTTTATCTCTTTAAAGATAGAAGAGCTAGTATAGTGGGGTAAAATGTCCCATGCTTAGTGTCTTGGCATTTTCCTGTATATATTGAGCCTTCGGCTTCCCTCCTTCTTGGACAGCACGAACCTACTGGAATATATTCTTTTCTTTCCTTTCTTACAGACTGCTTTACTAATTACTTTTAACTGATTATAACCGACCGACCGACTAATAGACAGACAGACAGATAGACTAACTAACAGCATTATGACTTCCTATCTGAGGGACACCATACCCTTCTACATTTTGGTATTCTACGTGGGGATAACGGCAAGCTCTTTAGATTAGAAGTCTAGTGCTACATATATATAAGACACGCAAGAATATATTACAACTACAGAAGGACGACCAGCTGCAGAAGAATAACCAGCCAGATAGACAAGACAGCAGCAGAGAAGCAAACAGTATTAGACAGCAAGGGGAACCAGGCAGTCCCTAAACAGAAAGACTGGAAAAGGCAGGACAGCTAGACTCTACGGATAGGCCAAAGAGTGTCTTGGAAAGATATGAGTAAGGATATTAAGCAAACCAGTAAGCTAGTTAGACAACTTTAACCGGCGTACGGACATAGCCAGAGCTTTATTAAGGATGCAGAGACAACAAGCCAAGGACCAGTTAATTAAATGGAAACGAGACTTAAGGGATCTAGCGGCAGAGGAAGTTAGTACTGCCCTTTAAGAATAGAGACAATACTAAGTAAGGTCGCAAGTATATAAAATTAGGTCTCTTCTTAAAAGCCTCCTATTCTAGCTTGGCTTTATCTTCTTTTAAGTTATCTGGATTATATCAGCGGCAGCTTTAGAGGCATTCCGTAAAGAAGTAGATATAGGCGGAAGTGTAAGGCTTAGTAGCACCCTACCATACAGAACAACGGCAGACTAAAGTAGATGGACGTATTAAGACCTGGCAGTGGCTATAGATGATGAACACACTGTGCTCTCTTAGGAAGATTAACCTCTAGGCGTTAAGAAGTAGCCAGAAGGAACAGAAGCCTATACTTCTTTTACTAAATATAAACTAATACCAAAATAGCTATCTGGGATATCCTCTGTTAAGACTACGGCCATGTAAGAAGATCTACTATAGCGTTTACTTGTAATACCTAGGACCGATAACCCTTAGCAGACAAAGGATAAGAGCCGTAAGGACCACCTATAAGCTCCTAAGGAAGCTCTAGATGTACGTAACCAGCAGTTAATGGCTTAAGACAAGATCTATATTATGGTTTAGCCTATGCCAGCCCTAGGAACTATTAGAGCTCCTTACTTTATAGGACAGAACGTGTTGTAGTTTATTAAGTAGTACGAACGGCTATGCACCCGATATTATATAATGAGTAAGGAGAAGCACCAGGGCCTTCCAGAGTACTGTGATTACTAGATAGGGATATAGATCTAAAGCCTACCTAAGTTTGCAATTGGTAATTGGACGGAGCTTATTAGAATCTTATAGCCCCACATCCTGTTCTCTCCAGGTTAGGGTATTAGCCTTAGTATTTTGCTTGCCAGGGTGGTACATAATCGTAAAGAAGAATTGGGAGAGTATTTTGGCCCACTAGGCCTGTTAACCGGTAAGTTGTTTTATTGTTATAAAATACTTAAGGGCTTTATAATCGGTATAAACCTTAATCTAAGAGTCTGTGCTTCTAAGCTCTGCGCGCCACTGGGACAATAATTATACAATAGCCAACATTTCCTTATTATACACTTCATAGTTACACTTAGCTAGGGCCATTGTTTTTAAGAAGAACGCAATAGGGTACCATTTACTGTCTAGGTGTAGCTGTAAAAGGACTCCCGCTACTACCCTATTAGAGGCATCCATTTCCAGCATTAATTTAAGGTCTGGGTTATAGTAATAAAGGATTAAGGAGGAGACAAGTCGGTCCTTTAACTCCTTAAAGGCTTTTATACAGTTATCATTAAAGATAAAAGACGTGTTATTCTTAGTTAGTCGTATAAGAGGCTTAGCTATGACTCCGTAGTCACGGATAAACTGATAATAGAAATTATAAAAGCTGAGAAAGGACTGGATTCCTTTTATAGTATAAGGGGATTTCCAGTTACGGATTGCCTTAACCTTCTCTAGGTTAACTTTAATTCCTTTTATACTAACAATAAACCCAAGGTACTTTATGCGTTTTACTCTAAATTTACATTTTTTGATATTAACTTGTAGGCCTATATTCTATAGTCTCTCTAGGACCTTCTTAACATGAACTTAGTGCTTAAGTTTGTTGTCTAAGTATATAAGAATGTTATCTAGGTATGCCGTACAGAATTCGTTAAGGTAGTTAAAAAGAATATTATTCATATACTGTTGATAAGTGGCTAGCCCATTTATCAGTCTAAAAGGAAGGACTTTACATTTATAAGACCCGTAATAGGTGCGGAATGTCATTAGGTCTTCTAATACAGGGTCCATCCTAATTTAGTAAAAAGCTTGGCGGATATTAAGCTTAGTAAAGATTTTGGCCTAGCTTAGACGTGCAAGGGTTTTATTAATTAAAGAAAGAGGGTACTAATCCTTTTAAGTAATAGCGTTTAGCTTCTAATAGTCAATATAGAAACAAAGGCTTTTATTAGGTTTCTTTATAAGTAAAATAAGGAAAGCAAAGAGAGCCTGGCTTGGCTTAATAAACCCTTTATAGAGGTTGTTAATCAGGTACTGCTTTATTGCCTTTAGTTCCTCTATAGTTTGCTAGTAAAGGAGGCTATAGCCTAGGGAGTTATTAGTCTCCAACTAAATCTTATAATCGTAGGTTTGGTGGGGGGGTAGTATATCTAAAGCTGCTTTTAAGAACGCGTCTCTATGGTTTAAGAGGTAATTGGGGAGGAGGCGCTTAACTAGTTCCTTATTAGTTTCCTCTACTAGCACTTCTTCCCTCTTAGCAATGATCCGGTTAATTTTATATAAACTGGTAGTAAAGACTTTGTTATCCTTCTAATATATATTAAAGTGGAAACCTATAGCACTAATTACCGCAATGTCTACTATAGGGGTGTTATATAATAGTAGGGTTATCTATGGCCTTGGGGGCTTTTAGGGTATTAGCGTTATCCTTACTTCTCTTAGCTCTTATTACATCTTCCAAAGGTTGTCCTTTATGTCCTATTGGTACGTCCTCTTCCCTATTAGCCAGATCTCCGCAATTTAGAAGTTGTCTACATTAGTATCTGTTTTACTTCTATAAGTAGAGTCCTCCTTAACTGTAGTCCTTTAGGGGAGTATCCTTATTGGTATAGAGTTCCTGCCGGCCTTACGGCAGGCATCTTCTTAGGTAAAGGCTAGGTCGCGGTTTTTAATATCTTGCTAATAGGTAGAATCAGCCTTAGCAGCTAATATCTTATAGTTAATACGGATTTCCCTAACAAAGGAGGGTAACTTTAGTCTATTCTCCGGCCAGACAAACTGTCTTTGTTAAACGTTTAGCTAAATATTAAAGTAGGATATCCATTTTCGGCTAAGAATTATGTTGTGTGACCCTAGGTCTAGAATGCAGAAGGGGATGCCAAACTGGCGTTGTCTATTAATAGCAATATGTAGCTTTAAAACGTGGGTAACTGGCATACCAGCTTAACTGTTATAGCCTTTTACTTAAACAGGCTTCTCTAGTTAGGTAGTATTTATATTTAAAAACTTAGCAACATTATTTGCATAAGCAGTATTTATAAAGGCAAAGCTATTTGCTCCAGTGTTAATAAGGGCAGTTATATTAACTCTATATCCATTTTAAGATACTGTACATAGAACTATAAAGTGTTTTCCACCTATTAGCTAACTTAGATTAATCTCTTTAAGATTAATAGGATACCCTAAGGGGGAGTCTTTCCCTAGGGTTCTTTTTTTCCTAACTTGTTAGACATTTCTTCTTCCTCTATCTCCTTAATATTACCTATATCCTTTGGCTCTGGGTAGGACGTAGTAAAGTAACTATCCTTTCCGTAATTAAAGCACGTGACTATGGCAGGGTTAATTGGGGTATTGCGACGAGCATTGGTTAAAGGTATAGTACGTGGTGGGTTAGGCGAGGTTTACGGGTAGGCAGTTATAACCACTTTTGGTGTAAGGGCGGTCGTGGTTTGTCTTTTGACGCCAGCTCCTGTTAGTGTAGCGGATAGGTTACAGTTGCTATAGGGCCGCTTTGGTTAATCAGAACGAGTATTAATTTATTTTAGTTCTAAATCTAGCAATAAACATTAGGCTGCGAGTTTTTAGTAGGTTAGTAGGTTGTCTAAAGCTACTATAATCTTCTCTTATAGTCGGACCGTTAGCTTGTTATATAGGTCTAAATAATAGTTCTTAGGGGGAACCTAGCCTTTGCCTACTAGGTATAAGAATTAAGTCTAGAACTGAGTAAAGGATTGGTTTAATTTTATTATTAGGTGATTATAGTTATAACAGGCATCCCGTACTTTATTTGGATTAACATAGATAGCAGCCAGATACTATATTATCTTATTAACAGATATAAACTAAATAGGTAACTCGTCCTTAAACTTGGCCTAAAGGTGTTGCTAGGTGTCCCCAATGGTTTAACCAAAGAGGTAGAGCATTTTAGCTTCTTTAGAGGGGAAATGGTTATAGTTAATATGAAGCTTTCCTTATACCTAAATTCTCTAGTTCTTAAAGGTCGGGTCTATGCCATCCAATAATGGTAGGGGGTTAGGGAGCTTGACGGACTTTAATTGCTTTATTATCATGTCCATACTCTCTGGTATATTGTATTTGGTTAAGCGAATGGGTTAACTAAGGCTTCATAAAGGGGAGGCTGGGCTATTTTATAAGGCAGTAAGGCTTTCCAGGATCTCCTTTAGAGTCTCTTATATACTTTAGGCTTAAAGACAATCGACCTTCTAATTAGCAGCAAGGGCACAAATCTGCTTGTGTATACCTATAACGTCATTATTGTCTTCAATTTTTAATCCTAACTGGATCTTATGTTCCTCTTAGGTAGAGGCAGGTCTTTTAGATGAGCTTACTTTAGGTGCTATCGTCAGCTTCCTAAAGTTCGTTAGAATTGTATAATTCAGTTTCAATTCCGGGGTTCTTTTAGGGGTACAGGTTAAGTACAGTCTGGCCTATAAAGTGGGATATTATTAGGGCCTTCTTAGGCGTAGTAGTGTGAGTTTTTTAATATCTGAGTATAACGCGTCGACGCGTCGTTGCAGACAAAGGTCTTCTTTTAGGGTGGGATATTATTAAGGCCTTCCTAGGCAGTGTATGGAGAGCTTAGTATATTGTGGTTTGCAAAAGTGTTGCAAAAATCAAATTAAGCGAGCCACGCACACACAACATTAACTTTTGGTGAGTTTACCATACAAATCGTATGCCTGCCACGCCTGATACACTTATACTTGCCTTTTATGCCAAAATAAATCCCTTAATAGCAGCTTTATTAAATTCTGGTAGCTTTTCTATTTGATTGGTCTATTAAGTGTATTATAGCAGCTACAAAGTTATACCTTTTAACTATATACCGAATCCAGCTTAATCTTAACCTCTATAGGGAGGCATACCCCCCCCCTAATCTTAAGATTGGGCGGCTGAGAGCTATAGATAAGGCATATAAGAAAGTTCATAATATATAATGTTATAGTGTTAAGTGTGCTAATATTTTATATAGGCCCTTATTGCTTATTTAGAGGACCACCTAACTGCCTTTTTTAACGAAATGGCCTGGTTTCTATGGGACGATTATAATATTATAGCATCCTTCTTATTAATTTGGCGAACTCTCTAATATAATAGGTAAAGTAGAAAGGTAGTATAAAGAAAAGTATAGGAGCGCTTTAAGGACCTACGTGCTGTATAGAAAGGACGCTAATGTATATAGGACGTTAATCGCCTTATATTTATTAACAAATTAGGCGCTAATAAGAGGACTAGGTATAGGAAATTTAGCTAGAGCCCTATAAATATTCCTACAATTAATACTATATTAATTAAGCGGTTAGAATGTTGGAGTATTCTTCCTACCTATATAGTTAACGGCTATCTCCCTAGGACTCTTATCTGGTAGGGCTTAATAACTACTAAAATATTTAACGCCTAGATTGAATCTATAGTTCTACTATATTATATTCCTGGCTATATAATCTTAGTATTAGATAACGCTTTAATATACAAAAGCTAGGTAAGGAAATAATTATGTATATAGTAGAGCTATATATTCTAACTAGTAGATATAGGAATTTATAAACTTTTATATAGCCGCCCAAATCTATATTAAATATCTTCCTCCCTATTACCTAGAGTTTAACCTAATTAAGCTTTCTTTTTATAATCTAAAGGTGTGGATTTAATTAAACTCTAATATAATTAAGGACTATTAAAGCTTTAGTACATTTCTGCAGTTTAGTGTATAGTATATAGGGTTATATTACTTAGCAAAAGGATACTTTTGGTGGGCTAGCTACCTAGTAGAGAACTAGTTAGGGACGCAATCTTTTATAATTTAGTACTGGGTATATAGAAATTAATAACTTACTATCCCTTTTATATTACTTAAAATGTCTTAAGTTCACACTTTAGTTGTAGTAGGAGACCTACTATAAGGCCTAACTTCTCCTTCTATACCTGCTTGCTTATCCCTATATGCAAGGCCTTTAAGTTATAGAAGTTCTTAATAAGTATATTAAGAATAGATTTTAGTTTAGTTTAAAGCTTTAGTATTATTTAGCTAGGCCATTTTCTTACCTAGTTAAAGAATTTGCGAAGCCTTTCCTTAAAATTGGAGTTACTAGTAATAGGACTAGTTGGTAATACTAGTAGTAGTAGGGTACCTACTAAAGCCAGAGCTACTAGAGGTGGTTAAGGTGGTTACTAAGGTATTTAAAATAAGTTCTGTTGTCCTCTGGTATTAGTATAGTAGTTAGGGGGGGGGTCCTATAGGGGGGGGGGGCATATTAGCTTTGGGTAGGATAATAGCTATAATTAACTCCTAATTGAAAATATCCTCCTAGGCCGTGCGCCTGCTACTCCCCCCCTCTTTCTACCCCCCCTGCAGCTCTATTCTTGACTGAAAGATGGATGGTAATAGCAGCAGGAGGTTCTTCCTTAGTAGCTTTACTATCCTTAATTTAATTGCCCCACGCCCTTATCACAAGATAATTAACTAGGTGGTAAAAATAAGGAAGCTCTAGATTCCTATTTACCCAGCAGGTCCCCCTACTATTAGTATATATTTTTATAGTACAAAACTACTGGAAGGCTACTAAAGGAGCTAGATTACCTAAAAGGACCTCTACTAAAATGCTTTTAGGTAAGGCAAGACGTTGGGTAATAGTTATACTTATATTACCCTTCT
>Ga0307507_10002227_pt1 | contig 41419 bp, 10 predicted proteins | sample 7_EM_MG_FD_207223 | JGI IMG/M metagenome (GOLD analysis project Ga0307507, IMG submission 207223) | Populus trichocarpa ectomycorrhiza microbial communities from riparian zone in the Pacific Northwest, United States - 7_EM | ecosystem: Host-associated > Plants > Roots > Unclassified | place... | reverse complement strand
AGGTTAAAGCTATACTATGCTATAAGTCTATTAAGAACAAGCTTTAATATAAAGTTAAATAGCTAGGCTAGCCTGCTAAGGACTCTATATAGGAACTAGAGGATTACCTTAATTATTACAAAGATATCCTAAAAGAATATTAGGACTAAGGTCTGTAATCTATAAGGCGCAGAAAGCGCTCTAACACTATAGTGTTATTATAGCCTATAAAGAAGACTTGCGCAAAGAGCAAGAAATAGGTTAAATTAGATATAAAATGGATAGGCTCTGGAAACTATAAGGATTAATTAGGGCTACAGCCTAAGGCAGGTCCTTAGCCTTCTTACGTATATAGCATAGAATTAATAGGGTATTTTGCTAGAATTATATTCCTATTTATTAGTCTATATTAGGAACAGCGTTCCTATGCCTTCCTAAATGCCTTATAAGGCCTTCCCAATTGCCACTATGTATAAGAATTAATCCTAAATACCCAAATTAAAAGCTACTATGTCTTATCCCTAGGTGTAGGATTAATATCTATTGGCCCACTAAGTAATAGCTAATGGGAATAAGATCTAGATTTAGATCTAGATCCCTTAGTAGGAGTATAGGAAGGTATAAAAACGGGGGTAGGCTAATAAGGTGTAGATAGAGCAGAGATTTTTAAACACTTAACACTAATATTAGGCCCAAACTAGTACTAACAAAGTTCCTAAGGCGTAAGCTTATAGTTAATAAAGACACGTTTAAGCCTAAAATAAATGGAGATATTAGCTAGTTAGTAAAGTCCAGAACCACCAAGACCTTACTATAGCAATTATTAGTTACCTATCCACTAGGTACCTAAAGGGTAACCTACCTAATACCGTATTATATTGTGCTCTTTTAAAACTTAACGCGCATACGCAAACTCCTTTTTATGGTAGATAACAACCTTCTTCTTATTACCCCTATCCTTTACCCTATCCTTAGTATACTAACCTTACTCCCTTATTAGGTATTACTAGCTAGCTTGCTAGGAATTATAGGCGGTGTAGATAGCTATAGTATAGTCTTAAATTTAACCTAGCTGTTTAGCATTGGCGCTGGAATAAAAGAGAGCCCAGGTAATATAGTAGTTAAGAATATTAAAGGATTATCGCCACTTAGGCCTAGGCTATATTAAAGCCTAAAGTTAGTAATAGAAACCTATTAAGGATAGGAAAGCTTACCCTAACGTAACTACCGCTTTTAGTATACATGTATCAATTATAAGGACTAAAGGTATTAGACCTTATATAGTAGGTCTTATTACAAGTATCTAGGATCTTCTTATTAGATTTCTGGTCTTTTAAGGACGTGTATATAAAGTCATTTAGGTAGGACCAGCGCCAGTTATGGGTTAGCAGAGGTTAGGGTTCTATATATAGCAGTAGGGCTAGAATACGCTGTGGAATTAAATTAAAAGAGCAGTTAGTAGGAGAATGAAGAGGCATATTAAATTAATAATAGAAAAGAAAAAAAATCTTAATAATATATTAAAGATACGTCTAAAATTGGACAAAGGCTAATAATAGGAAGTAAGGTGTTAAGGAAAAAGACTAAGCTTAATAAGCAAAGTGTCTCTATACTTTACCTTCTAATACCCTTTTAGTATATAGCCGCAACCTTATTAATATAACTCCGTTATAATAGCGCATTTAAAAGGAAGGAAACACGCGTATATACCATTTAGCCATTACTTCCTTATAAGAAAAACTGATTACATGGCTAGAGAAGGCAATTAAGACGTTAATTAAAAATATATATAGGTTAAATAATACCTAAACAATACTATAGTATTAAAAGAATAATATTATAAACGTTCTTATCAATTATATAATAGCTAAAGGCGCTATTATAAAGTGTCCCTCCTATTTACTAGGTAGTAGAGCTATATTAAAATATAGTATAGGACTATAAAAATAAGAAAGGATTATAGATTAATATCTTAATAGTTAGACGATGGCAAGCCAAGGTTCTATACATTAAATTCTCTACTAAAAGGTTCTACGGAACCATACTAGAACACCAAATTGCCTATAATATTTGCAATTAATTATAAACTGGTATAAAGGCTTAAAAATAGAGTTGTATAAAAATCCTTATATTAGCTTAGGTAGTTACCGGCATATTTCTAGTAGGCTCCTAATAGGTCTCCTGGCAATCCTTATATCTTTTCTCTAGTTATATTTTTTCCTTATTAAGGTTTTTTAGGAGTTTAAAGCAGGGGTTAGATAGATAGATAATATACAGCGGCATACTAATATCTCCCTAATATGTCCCTAAACCCCTTCTAGGATAAACCCTTATAATCTCCCTACTATAAGGTAATGGTAATTAGGGGCTAACTGCAAGAAGGGGGGGAGGCAATATAAGGGATATTATTGCGGTTACCTTGGGTTGCCCTTAAGACAACCTCTAGGCGCCCCTTAGATGGTCGCCGGTTACGTACCGGAGGCATGTGCCTATAGTATATAGTTTCCACAATCCCAAAGGCCTTACCTCCTTAAAGATTCGTCTCTCTTACCAATCTATCCTGTTCCACAATTGTGTCTTTATAGCCCCCTATCTACAAAGTCCCCTTATATATATAAATTTTATTAAAGGTAGTGATTATATTAAGCTTTATAAAGTACCGTGCCTTTACTAATTAATTAAGCGTCTCTTAAATTAAGGGAATTGGATATTGGTTTTAAATTATAATTATATTTAAAGCTTAATAATTAATATAGAATCTTAAGCCTCCTCCTAGCTTTTTAATAAATAGTATAGGTAAGGCAAATAGAGATTAACTAAGGTGAATAAATCCTTTTTCTAGATGCTTATTAAGGTATTATTGCATTATAAGCAGTTCTTTTTATGACATACTATATAGCGGACTAAACTTTAGTGTTATACTAGGCTTAAGTTCTATCTTAAAATTGTACTTCTCTTAGTGTGGGGCTAGTTAGTCTATAAATCATTTTTTTTTAAACTTGTTAATTAGGTTATAGTACTTTTTAGGTATAAAAGGTTAAGGATTAGGATACTGTTTTAGTTCTAGTGCTTTTTTAATATCTTCTATAGTTATAGTAAAGATTTTATAATCTTGTCTTTTTACTAATAAGATAAAAGGCGCGGCCTATATTATATAAATTTTAAGAGGTTTTAATATAATATCTTTATATTCTTTACCACAATTAGCAGTTATAGATTTATTGTGTTGGCTTAAGGTTTATAGTAAGGGTAATTTATATTATATTAAATTTGAATAGTTATATATATATTTATAGAGCAAATGGTTTTTTAAGTAATAACTTTAGCAGTAGGTTATATGGAACTTTAGTATTTCTTTAACCCAGCTAATTAAAGGGTTGTGTTGTTTTAGCTATTTGTGTCTAAGCATTATCTTATAGTGCTTTAAGGGTGTTATAAACAGGGAAATATATTTAAGGTGTTTACCTATCTACAATTTTATAAAAGCATAGTGCGTTATTTTGCTATATATTAAGGGTTTGCCATTAAAGCCTTATAGGCCTTAAGGCTTATTAAGTCTTTTTAAATTTAGGCGTTAAGTTTTTGTATAGTTTATATTAATAAAGCCTATACTGGTGGCTCCGCTGTCTATAAGGATTTATACTTTCTTCTATTTTTTAAGTGTTTAAATTTTGCTAAGTATATTAAGGGAATCGTGTTATATATTAGCGCTAGAAGAGCCTAGACACTTATACTCTTCTACTTTTTATCCTAAGGCGCGACTTAGCTTTAGGACAATTTGTTTTTTAAGTTAACTAAAGGTAAGGTGCTTTGTGGCATCTAAGTATAATTTATAGGTTAGGTATAATTTAAGGAATAAGTATAACTTAAAGAATGGGTATAATTTAAGGATTGGGTACGGCTTAAGGATTAAAAGGAACTACGGCGGACTTTTTTAAAAGGGTGAGTTTGGTAATGCTTTTAAATATATCCTTTTTTACTGCATCTAAAGCATTCTCTATTTATGGCTTAAGTTCTTTATTTATTAGTTCCTAAGGGTGTATAGGATTAAGCAGTATTAAGGTCTATAGGGTTATATATAGGGCTTTTAGGTTTTAGAGACGGATCGCGCTTTAGGGTATATACTGGTTTTATAGAGTTTTAAATATAGGGTATAGTTAACTTTAGAGAATAAGTCTGTTTGTTATATTAAAGGTCCTTATTAATTTGTTAACATATTATAGCAAATTTGGATAGGTTTTTTGGTAGTTCCCTACCTACTAACTAGGCTCTAATTTTATCCAAGATAGCTTATTAAAGGGTAGTAACTCTAGCGGCTTTATTCCAATCTAGTTCGCTAATAAGGCCTAAAAATTCCAAAAAGAGGCTAGTGAAATCTCGGTTCTATTATTATAAGTTTTTAAGTTTAGTAATAGCTATATATTTACGGCTGGTATTATTATATATTTATTCTAGCAGAGAGATGAAGGTTTTAAAATTAATAAAGGTGCTATTATAGAAGAATGGGTTTATAGTTTATATAGCGTCCTTATTTAAATAAGACATTCTATAGCTAACTTTACTAGCCTTAGTAGGGTATTAATTATAGTTTGTTAAGAGTTTAAAATAGAGCTTAGTTATAAAGGGGTGTAGGTTATTTTGGTTTTTATTAAACATTAGAGGATTAGGGAGCTTTTTAGATTTTATAATAGGTACTAGGTTTATTACAGGTATAGGTTAAGCTACTATTACTAGTTTAGTGTTCGCATTTAACAGGCTAGGTTTAGGTTCCATTATTTTAATCTTGTTTATAGGTGTTGTTATTAGGGTCTATAATATAAGTGCCTTAATGTTATAGAGTTCTTTATGGAGTGCTTCCATTAATTACTAATGCTAGGTTTTTAGTGCAGCCTGCTGCTAAGCTAAGGCGTCCATAAAGGACTGTTATATTATAGTTAACTGTTCCCTAACTAGGGTTATGATACTTATAATTATTAAAGGGGATTCGGGGTTGTTTGCTATTTTAATAGTGGTTGTTTTAATATAATATAATATAAGGGCGCGAAGAGGCTTTAGGGAAGATTTAAAGGAATAATATAAATTCTATCTAAATCTGTAGGTATATAGCTCTTGTAGAGTACAAGATGTTATATAAAGAAGAGAAAGTAATATAGGAAACATATAACTAAATATTTAGGGTCTTGGTAGTAGATGTGTGGGCATAAGCCTATATGGATTTTAATAGGTTTTAACCAAATTTCATTATATTAGCGGAATTTGGCGGAATTTGATTAATTTTAGCAGAATTTGGCAGAATTTAATTAAATTGTCGAAATTTATCTATTGAGTGTTTTACTAAGACATTCCTACTATAACTGGGCTAGTCCCATTATAAAGACAGACCTAGTTAAGCTACTTAGATTATTTTTTAAATAGATTATAGACTAGCTAGGGTTTAATAATAAATAGTAGAGGGAGATTCTTAAGCTAATTAAGGTAAGGTTAATATAGAAGATATAAAATATTAATACGTTAAAGGCGTTAAAAAGGGAGGGTAAAGGTATAACCAATAAGATATAGGAGGAGTATAATTTTAAGATAGAAATATTGGCAAGGATAAGAGGTAAGATCTCTACCTTTAAGCTATTAAGGCAGTAGATAGATTTAAACTATATATCCTATATTTCTATAATGCGCCTCTGTATAAGCTCCTATTAATTAACTAATAGTAAAGTATAGAAACGCCTTAAGCTCTTAAATGTCTCCACTAGTTAATAGTTCCTTTTAATCTACGCCTTAAGGTCCTTAAATATTACCTTAATTAGGTTATAATCTAGTAAGTATAGTAGTAAGAATATAAGTAGTATGCTGTGCTCCTTATATAAATTATAGAGTTATACTGTTACGGCACTGACGCGCGTAACCTGGATAGGGCCTAGTCAGGGGGGTTCGCTTACGCCTTGGCGCATGTATATAGACGTGTCCTTTCCACGACCTTCTTCTTCTCCTCAGTTTGATATCCTCGTCGATAGACAGTCCAATTGTACAGGCTTGCATACGTTCTTTACGGCGCTCGTGCCTCGATTGACTGCGTCGCTGTGACATATACTAACTTATAAATTAATGCGTTATCTAAAATAAGAATAGATTGCGGCCTAGGATATAGTATATAATAAGGGAAAACCTATTGCTCTAGGAATAGCTTAAAGATCTCTGCTGTAATTAAGCCTTAAAAGATAAAGTAGCTTAGGTATCTATTAACTAATAGCACTGGTAGAATACTCTACCTCTCTAACATCTTAAATAGGTAAGAGACCTTATACTCTCTTCTAATTGGTGCCTAGCTAAACTTCTTATTGCCTATCCTCTTATTAGAAGCTAGCTTATCTAAAAAGACCAGCTAATCTACTGTCTATATTACCTATTTACTAATCTATAATATATAAAGCTCCCAACTTCTTTCTGCTGTGTAAGCCTTAACGGCCTTCCTTAACTAGCAAGCTCTTAATAAGGTATGGCTAATAGTAGTTTTAGAAACTTAAAGATTAAACTTATTAAATAGGAAGTTCTATATCTTATTAATATAGGCAGTAGGTTAGTCTTTAAGAAAGTTAAGTAGTCTCTATTACTAGTAACGCGTTAGTAAAAACCCAATACTAAATAATATTAGACTTATAAGCTCTTAATAGGCCAGAAGTAGCCTTAGTTGACCTTATATAAGACTAGCTAGCGTGTACAGCTCGTTATCCTATGCAATATTGGTGTCCTACTGTAGGTGGTCCGTGCGGAACACCAGAATCACAAAGATTAATTTAATCAACCACCATGCCTTCTAATCGTGCCTTTTTTGATCCTAATATCATCCAACCTACTAAATACGTCGTTCCTCCAACTCGTAACGAGAGAACTATCTCCGGAGCTTTGGCGGCTGCCTTCGAACCCTTTGCCAGAGTTTCATATTCCTCATCTCAGCTCTAAGATCCTAACGATCTAATTGGCCAGAGCTTATCGATAAGAATAGGACCCAAATCAACGTTGCAAGGGATAGAGGTTAAGATTTAATCATATCTCATAAACGGTAGGATGAGATATGTTGATAGCCTTCGCAATAGCTAACACCCTCTTACCAGCTTTAATTCTAACCCTAATTCGATATACAACCTCAGGTGCGAGCCTTCTGCCCATTTTAGGCAATAAGTAGTGGGTTAAATGTGTCACGAAGTGCATATAGAGCAGTTCATTGATGAAATGGGTTGATTGATTGATTGGATCGAGGCCCCTGGGGCTTTGAGCTTAAGAAGAGATTTTACGGTGCACGTGCTCCATGCACGTGCTCCACGTGTCCGTGCCTTATGGAGACTACAGATTATCTGACAAAATGCGTTACATCGCACCTCTTACAAATTTTGGTGGGGTGCGATGCTGGCTGTTAGTGGGCTTGGCGAGTGTAAACGAACTTTCGGAGGTGACTGTAACCAATTAGAGGCTCCACGCCGCCTTCCCAGGAGCGGCGAAACGAACAGATTGCAGATCCCCACAAAGCTCCACATGGCCCGACACCGCCGCCTTGATCTCCGTCTACATGTACCACAGCCACCAATTTCTAGTACCATATAACCTCAATTACCTGCCAAATCTACCCTACATCATCCTATAATCTTCAAAAGCAGAGAATAGCTTCACAATGCGATTCTACGCCCTCCTCGCCCTCTTGCCCGCTGTGGCCCTCGCCCTCGACAAGCCTCTTAACATCGAAGTCACCCAAGAAGCCGAATGCAGCCGCAAGACGCAAGCCGGTGACACAATCGATGTGCACTACCGCGGCACGCTTGCCAAAGATGGCTCAGAATTTGATGCCTCCTACAATCGTGGCACGCCATTGTCATTCAAGGTCGGCAAAAGTCAAGTGATCAAAGGATGGGACCAGGGACTGTTGGATATGTGCCCTGGAGAGAAGAGGACGTTGACGATCCAGCCAGAATGGGCATATGGCGACAAGGGCGTGGGACCAATTCCTGGGGGTTCCGTGCTTAGTGAGTCTACCGTAGGCGGATTTTTGGCGAGATGAATCGGACTAATGCAGATACAGTCTTCGAGACCGAACTTGTAGCCATCCAGGGCATATCTAAAGACGAATTGTAAGATATTGGCAGACTGCTGGCCTTGATGAGATAGTCGCGACGATTGGTATGATTGATTGGGTTATGAAAACAGCTCGAAAGAGCACGCAAAATCAGGGACATAGAGGGATAATTCACACTGTTTCTTCTCTTCATTCACGCGTGTCTTTTTCGCACCCTTAAATGGCACATCTCGTGAATTCACATAACAAAATCGCAGCTGTCAGGCTTTTTACCAGTTTGTTACGAAGTCTCAAGCTCGTGAACAGCCGTGGGAGCTAGTTAAATACAGGCTACAGCCTCTTCAGTTAATTTGATACAGGGCTACGCCCTAGAGGCAAAATGCTCAACACAACTTTTCTCCGGTCCAACCCACCCCAGCAAACGTCAGGGTGCCGACCATAAAACCCTACTCAGCGTACGTAAACCAAGTCGTCTATGTCTGCGGCGAAGCCGACAGCAAAATGCGCCTCGTTTCAAACAACTCCACCCCACCGGCTCCCTTCCCCGACATAGACTCCAACTTTCGGATCCGGGCCCTGGACCTTGCCGGTCTTCTTGCCTTGCATTTTCACCGACAACTCGTACGCCTTCCTGTCCTCCAAGGCCGTGCTGGGCAGCGACGACTGGGTTCTCTCCACGGCGGCCAGCGGCTGTATGACAGCGCTATGTTGCGGTGGCTATCTAACGATTCTAGGGGCATGATAAATAACGATGGTGTGCTCATGTACAGGGGGATCGTGCGGGGTTTGCGGTGGGATGAGATTGGGGGCGATAGTTGGCATGCGATTTGGTACAACAGGGTGCTGAGGGCGGTTTATACGGGGAGTCCACCGAAGGCTTTGGAAGTCGGTGAGTGATAGGGTAGGTCGTGTGACTGGTAACTTATACCGGTTCGGCTTGGTGTGCAGCAACCACGTGTTCTGAAATACTACTCTGTGGCGAATGTGAGGACATTCGTGGTCTGTTTATGGTTGCTATAAAATTTACAAGGCTAACAACAAGGTTAACAAAGATTATTCGCAGGCTCGCAAATCAAGGAAGATTTGTAACCCCGAAACAGCCTGAAGATATTCCTCTCGTTTCAATATACAGAACGATAACCTAAAACTCGTTGCTGAACTTCAGACTCGTGGCTCCGTCAACAGGTCAGCGTAGACAATTTGTGTTTTCGCTCTTAAGACTGAAAGAAGAGGTGGAATTGCTCAAGAACCACATGAATCAGCAGTTCTGAGTGCGCCTGGACACTTGACGCTCACCATACATCCAGCTGGAGCGCCGTCCCAACCCTTCAACCGACTCGTGATATCATTTGCATACACCTTCGTCTTTGGGTTGCTATACTCTTCCCTAGTCAAGTCTTGACTAGATATGGTACCCCCGTTATAGAGATGGACAGCCGCGTAAGGGTTCCCCCAGTATTGGGAGTCGATCCAATAGAGATCGTCAGGCCCGCCATTAAGATATTGCAGGATACCAGGTGCTCCATGCGGCAAGTTCTCGCTGGCTTGGACGGCCCGGAGCGGATCGATGCCGTAGACACCATCTTGAATCATATTAAGGATGCTGCCAGACGGATCTTTGGCATCAAAGCTGCCACTGCCAGGAGGAGCTTGCATCAGCCCACAATGATTTACATCCGTGCAAGCCACATTGACGTTACCGGCAGACTAGTAGAGAGTTAGGAGATAAACAAACAAGAGCAGTGTGTCTGATTTGTAAGGGGTGAAGGGCGGACTGATTAAAAAAACATAATACCTCTTGCAGGACCACTGCGAGAATGAGCCGAGCGTCTACTTTCGAATCTTGAGACACCTTCTGTATGGCATCGTGAATTAGAGAAGGGAAGTCTGGCCCAGCCTGAGAGTTAACGGAGGTGATGTGTGGCAGGTTGATCTCCCACATCTTATCAAAGCTTAACCACTCAGTTATAGAGGGATAGTCGTTCATCATTGGGCCTGCACAGTTGTAAAAAGCCGAGGGGTCGCCTTGGACGGTAGTCAGGCCCTTTGTCGGATCCAGCTCATACCATTTTAATGCAAGGCTATTTGAAACAGTCTTTGTAGAACCATAGCCGATGCTCCGTTGCGAAAACCTCGTAGTAGCAACGGCCGATCTAGGTGTAATTGACAGGGCAAGTGAAGGGGTTATCGCTAGGAGGGACGCAAAACAAAGATGGAGCTGCTGTCGAATTAGCTTCATATCAAAGAATGGGGGCTCTAGAAATTTGAGATGAGGCGAGAGAGTACCATCCTAGTGATATTTAAAGGAAATGATGATTGGCGCGATGAGTAGCAAGGAGATCAGAAGAATAGAGGTATAATACAGACTGGTAAATAACCCAGTGATAACCTATCAGAAAAAAAAGCAACCGAGAGAAAAATAAAATCTGTGGGATTCAGTGCATGAGGCAAGGCTGTCCTATCTATACCTGGAGCTTGAGGCTCCAGACCATATAGGACACATATTGTGGGAGGCGCTTCAGTCCTGTCATGCTGTATGATTCAGTCATGAACAGATATACAAGAAATAGCCAGTACCTATTCTGTGGCGCAGTAAGGATGGGAGATTAAAGCAATCCTTTGAATGGCGTTGAAGTTGACAAGTAGTCCTTTGAGGGATTCAAGTAACCCCGGCATGGTATAACAGAATTCAAGGTGAGCAGCTACGGCAAGCCAACTCTTGACATATTTTAGGCTATATAATCTCATGATAGTTAATCCTACAGGATTTGCTCATCAAGAACAGTATCGGACTTGTGCTATTGCGTGTATGCGATGTTGGCTCCGTCTAAAAAAGGGCGTGTTCGGTTGCAATCTGGAGCATTTTCAATCTGACGTTGATCCGTGCTTTCTTCCGGCAAGAAAAGACGCGTTTGTCCGGATTTGTACACATGTTCGTGGCTTAAACACAAGGCTCCAGATTGATGGTAAAGTTGCCAATTTTTAGTGTTCTTTTAGCGTGCAATCTGGCGTTCTTCGAGCGGTAAGAGGAACATCAAAATTTTGAGGCTGTGCAGGGAAAATCACTCCGAATCAACGGATTCTGAACTGAATCTGAAGCAACCGAACACGCCCTAAGGCACGGACCTCAGCAACACCTTTACGTTACGTGCTTTGACTGTCATATGCCAAAGCATGAATGCGTCTTGGTAAATGATAAAAAGTCTTCCAGGGCTCACTACAACCTTTCAGCCTGACTGCCCCTAGTCATTTTTGAATTAATCAAATGTTCCATATCGTAAGCGTCGTTGGTAAAGGTCTATCTGAACCAGGCACAAGCAAGGCATCAACTGCTTCATTGATATTATACTATATGGGCTTTAGACGAGAGTTTTAACTACTTCAGAGAGCCTGATATCCTTAAGTAAGTTAAGGTCTACTTGAGCATTCAACATGATTGTCTCTGGGCTCTGTTAAAGTGGCTGGAGCATTTGCAGAGGTGTAAGCGAGACTGCGTTGACTGAGAAAAGATGTCTGTGATATATTGAGAATCGGCAAAATCCTTTGAATATTTTCTGGAATTGCATATCGGATTGGCTGAGATAATCTGGCCTGACTCCCTTCACAATCTCCAGATATTCGGGAAATAGCACATGGCAGCATCAGACTCCCTTATACGGGAATTACAAATGCAAAGTCGAGAAGAACACCCGTAATAATGGGATCATCACTCCACACACCGTATCCCCCTCCATTATCGGAGGAACGTCTTCTGGCTCTCCGAGCAGACATCCAGGACTGGCAACTGACACACGGCTCCCTAATTAAAATGTATACCCACAACGAAGACCGCGCCGTGCTAGCCCGTCCCATTGGTGTGAGCATGTTCCCGACTCTGTTCCCCAAATCATGCTTCTCGCACGCTCTGGAGCTCCAGGAGAGTTACAACGAACTCTACGTAAACATCTCAGAAGACGAAGGCTGGCTGTTTGACGTTCTTCAGGACCTGATTCTGACTGACCCCTTCACAAGAGCTCTATGGGGCGTGCACGAAAAAGTAAAAGAGAAAGGATACATACAGCCCCTCACGCTTGGAATCTTTCGCTCAGACTACATGCTCCACAGCCCCGAGGAGCCTCGCGAGGGCGAGTGTAGCCGGCTGGCTCCTGAAACCAGCGATCTAGCACCAGAACCGACCATTAAGCAAGTCGAATTCAACACCTTCTCCTGCGCCGGCGGCACGCATGGAAACATCGTCAACGCCATGCACCACCACCTCGCGCGCACCGGCGCGTACGACTTAGGCACCAGTCCCCAAAACCCCATCACCACCTCCGCCCTGCCGACCGCCGAAACCATCACCTCCATCACCTCCGGCCTCGCCGCCGCCCACGCAGCCTACGGCCCGCCGCGCAGCGCCCCCGCAACCACCACCGCAATCCTGATGGCCGTCCAACCAAACAATATCAACATCTGCGACGAGCAGCCCCTCGAATACAGCCTGTGGGCCCACGACCCCGCGATCCCGACCTACCGCGCCCTCTTCCCCTCCGACATCACCGCCCGCACCACCCTCACCCAATCCCGCGAACTCCTCTTCTACCCCCCGCACGCCACGCTCCCCGTCGAGATATCAGCCGTCTACCTCCGCGCCGCCTACGACCCCGTCGAGCACGACAGCGCCGGCATCGCCGCCCGCACGCGCCTTGAGCTCGCCCGCGCGATAAAATGCCCCTCGGTCCTGGCCCAGCTTGCCACGTTCAAGAAGGTCCAGCAGGCGCTATCGCTGCCGGGGGCCGTGGAGCGGTTCCTCCCCCCGCCGCGCGCGGCGCAGGTGCGCGCGACGTTCGCGCCGATGTATCCGCTCGACGACTCGGAGGGGGGGCCGCGGGCGCGGGCGCTGGCGGCGGATGCGGGCGCGGCGGAGCGGTTCGTGCTCAAGCCGTCGTTGGAGGGCGGCGGGCATAATGTGTATCGGGGGGATATTCCGCGGGTGTTGGAACGGGTGCCGGAGGCGGAGTGGCGGAGTTACGTGCTTATGGAGTTGATGAGGCCGCCGTCGTTGAGTAATATCTTGCTTGCGGGTAGAGGGGTTTATGAGGGCCGCGTGGTGTCTGAGCTGGGCGTGTTTGGGGTTTGTATGTGGCGGAGAGATGGGGGTACCGGGGCGGAGATTGTTGAGAATCGGCAGGGCGGGTGGTCGTTTAAGACGAAGGCGGAGGAGGTAGATGAAATGAGTGTGATTAAGGGGTATGGTTGTTTTGATACGCCGTGTTTGGTTTAATACACTGGTTCTAGGCTTATAGCAGTCTGCTATTTATTTGATGATTGCAAAACTTGCTAGGAATATATTGTCCATGCCCTCGCCTAAAGTTTTAATAGTTTAAAAGCTGCAAGGCCCTTCCGATCATATATCTATAAATTTAAGTAGGGATTATAGGAGTCTCGACGAAGGACCCGTGTTCAAGCCCGAGGTGTATTTAGACAGGTCAGCCAGTTCTAGCGTTACCTCTGCGCACTTTGGGGTGGTTGCGTATTATTGGCCATTTCTAATACTAAGATTGCACGATCTTAGATATACCAAAGATAGGGTATAGTTGCAATATTATACGATCAAGTGTAGCTTCAATGGCGATAATTTTGAAGAATTTTGTGTTGAAAGCTCATCAAGTGTGCGCGCACGGTGCTAAAGTTCATCTAGTGTAAGATTTTGCGACGTGGCGTATTTCAACACTCCCGGAGCTTTCGGCAACACTGGCCGAGCTTCAGACTCCTTCGATCATGGCTCGGTATGATTTGGAGTGTATAGGGCGTTAGGTGGCCGGAACATTGGGAGGAAGAATGTTTCGTTTCGAGACTTGTGGCGCAAACTTAATGTTTGAGATCCTGCGCACAGGCCCAACCATGCCCTGTCACGCAGACCTTCATCCAACCTTCGTGAAAATACTACGGTACCAGGCAAAAGTTTCGTTAGTACGGTGGCGTTCTTGGCTTGCAGGGGTAACTTTATAAGCTGGTTTTAAATATAAATTACATGCTACCATTTTGTATGGCCCCCATTCGCGCCATAATAGATTGTGGAGGATAAAGGTATAAAGGCGTGTGTACGCGACCGCGAGGTATAATAAATAGTTAGTAAGAGTGCTGAAAGATATTATGGGACTGATTGGTAGAAAATCCTAGTAAGAATCCTAGCTGATATTTCACGCTAATTTTCGTACTAACGAAACTTTTGCCTGGTACCGTAGTATATCATGGTTCGAATACTATTGGACCTTCAAGAACCTTACCCATCAATTCTCCCAGCAAGTCTGAAATTATGGCGCCTATTGATTACTCGAAATGGGACAACATAGACACCGATTCTGAGTCAGAAACCTCGCCTCAGATAACGCCTGCGCTCAAAGCAAATCCACCAGCTACCGGTACTCCAGCCGCCTCACAATCAGCTGCATCAGCTTCGACGGCAACACACAGTGCGTCAGGGTCTATCCAAGCCGTCATCGTCCGATGCGACGTCGAGAAACGCAAATTTGTACCTTGGTCTGCCACCACGATCCCTGCGGATCATCCCGTCTTCTCGCAGCCCGTGCCTCCTGTCCCAGGGCTCATCGAGGTCCCGCTGGTCCTCTACCGCATAGGCACTCAGTCCGCCAACCGGGCCGACCTCAACAACCAGATCGCCACATACCTCAACATCGACGCCGAGTCCGGGTTTGCGCCTCCGGAGTGGCAGTCACATGTCGGCACTGTCATTGTCGCGCGCAAGGACAGGAAGCCGTTGCTACCGCAGCACCTTGAGGGCGTGTGGATGTACTGCGACTACATTCTAGACCTCTCCGGGGAGGGAGAAGGCGCGCCGAGACGGTTGTACAATCGGCAGGCCTTCGAGAAGTGGTGGGAACGCTACTGCGAGGAACAGAAGGGGTTCCGGCCCGGGAAAGGAGGCGAGGAGGATCCGGATGATTGGCAGGCGGTAAGGTCGCCTTATGAAATCTAAGACGCTTAATATGGCCTAGCCGTGTGTCCTGAATAGCGAAGATACTGTGTTTCAGGGCAAAGAAGGTCGGGGTCGGGTATTGTAGTGTGCAATGGCGTTGGAGCGATTTCAGACTTTAGGATCAGCCAAAAGATCAAACGATCCTCAGGATGATATCCCATGCTGGCCGAAGGTATAGCATATAGCGGGTTAGGCGAGGCTCACGGGTAGGCAGTTATGGCCGCTTTTAGTATAAGGGCAGTTATAGTTTATCTTCTAATACTAGCTCCCATTAGTATAGCTAATAGGTTCCGGTTGCTATAAGGCCATTTTTACCGGTTAGAACGGGTATTAATTTATTTTATTTGTGAATTCAGCAATAAATATTAGGCTGTAAGTCTCTAGGCAGTTGATAGGTCGTCTAAGGCTACCGCAATTTTCTCTTATAGTTAAACCGTTAGCTTATTATATAGGTCCAAATATATTATAATTTCCTGGGTTTCTTGCCTACCTATATACTATACTAGTGGCTACCTAGCTAGTTAGGTGGTATTGGTTAAGCTTATAAAAATAAAAACGCCATAGGTAATCACTATAGTAAATGCCTTTAAAAGGAAAACTTTTATATTATTACTAAATAATTACAAATAGGCATTTATTATAGGATAATATTTACTCTAAATTAATTAGTTAATTTCCTTACAGTCTTTAAACAAAAGCACCTTTAATTAGTATAATTATACTAGGGTAAAATACTTTAATAAGTATATATAACCTTACAAAATAGTTAAATAAATAATTATATTGTATTTAAGTAATATATTACTATTTTCTTATCTAAAACGAAATTATTTAGTAATAAAGCTTAATTATTATTCTTTAATAGTTATATAAGCCACTAACGTATTCTATAGGCGACCCGTTTGCACACCCACTTTAAACCTTACCAAAAATTAGAAAATCTGTACCTTAATATCTTAATAACCACTTAATAATAAATTCTAATAATTTAGATTTAGGCTTTTATATATACTCTACGGCTTCTATTAGATTAATATAATAAATAGTTAAGTAGTTTTTAAGATATAGTAATTTGGCCTCATTTTGGCCCCTAAATTTTAATATCTTAAAAACTACTAAACTATTTATTATGTAACTCTAATAGAAGCTGCAAAGTATATATAAAGCCTAAATCTAAATTATTAGAATTTATTATTAAGTGGTTGTTAAGATATTAAGGTATAAATTTAGTAAGTTTTAAGGTAAATAGGTCACTGTTAGGTAAAACCTAAGTGGATAGTTATATAGCCGTAAGGTATAGGCGACCCTGGGGCGACCTAGGGGTGACTCGCCCGTAAGGCATGTGCGCTGCACGTGCCTAGGGAAAACCCTTCCTTACCTCGCACACAGACTCCTCCTTTTCCCTTAAGGATTTATCTATCTACACAATATACCCTATTGTTCTATTATTGGACTCCCTATTTATATCCTTACCTTATACAGAGGTCCCTAATAAAAGTTCTTGCACCTTCCTAATTAGGAAGTTTCAAACTAACGTACGCGCAAGCACAGGTGCGTATTTTACAGCCTATGTAGCGTATACTAGAGTCTACTCTGCGTATATTAAGGCACGCAAACTTTAAAGATTAATTTACTAGCCTAATACTATATATAATAAAAATTCTTTATTAGATTTTTAATTTATACTTAGTGGGATAATATATAAAAATATAAAAAGCAGTAATAAGTATTATTATTCCTAAAACTTCCTAATTAGGAAGGTGCAAGAACTTTTGTTAGGGACCTCCGTATTTAAATCCTTACCAATCCCCTTAGGAGGATAGCTGGTTTAATTTTTCTATAATGCCTCTAAAAAGAAAACTAACGCTTATACCTAATGGTAATATACTAATAATATAACCGCTAAACGCCTTAGGATCTAGTGTAGATAATACCGCTAGAAATATACTAGCAAAATCTAAGCCACCTTCCAAACCTTAAAATAATTAGCTACCTGCAAATACTAGAGACTAGTTTAACCTATATACCTAGGCTTAACAAGAGCTTAGTAAGATTACTAGTGTTCTACTAAATACTACTAATATAAAGGAGCTAGATAAGCTGGCTAAGAAAATAGCCAACTTATAGAGTATTATTAATTTAATAAAGCCCTCCTGTTACCTCTTTAGTAAAGAGTATAAGTTATATAGCAAACGCATATGTTAAATAAATCTTAACGCCCTAGTTAAGAAGTTACTACCTAATATTAGTGGTACTACTTAATAGCATTTTAACTGGTGGATCGCCGTAGTTAAAAACTAATTTAAGGTTAATAATGCCGATTACAACTGCGAGTAATGTATATAATGGGCTATTAAAGGTCTTATAAAAGAGAAGACAATTACCTAACTGGTTTATTACTGGTTAGGCACTAAAGATAAAGGTCCCTTACTATAGGATAAGTTTAAGACTATAGTTTAAGACCAGATTAGGAACCCTATAGTAAGATATTTTAATAATACTACTATGTACTATATAGCTGTTATAAAGGAGAACTAGAGGTTTGATATCTTTCTAGCCTATATATATAGCTTAGAGGACCTCTTCTTATATACCCCTTTTATTAATCCTAAGCAATAGGTAGACTTTTAGTTCTTATATCTCCTAGCCTACCTATAAGCAGAGCTCTTCTGCCAGAATTTTACCTAATAGGTAAGAACTACTAAGGACCTCTTTAATAAAATCTGCTGTGTAGAGCAATTGCTTAATACCATAAAGCTTGCAAAAGATCGCGTAAGTAGTAGTAGTAAATTATTATATATAAAGCGCGGTTGCAGTATAGGCTTTATAGAGTTAGGTTTAAGGAACAGAACCTAAAAAGGGCAACGCTTTAAGTAAACTCCTAGGGAGAATACCTAAAAACTAGATAGCTTAGGGGACCCCCTAGACGCTAGTGCTATATACGCAAGTTAAAAGAGACCTATGGGTAACTACTATAAAGAATACTAGAAGTAAGCTAGTAAAGACAAGTTAGGCCAGCTTTTAGAAAACCTAAAGCCCTAGTAGCGCATCTCTTTTAACTGTAACTAGGGCCTAACATAGAGGGAGAAAAGAAAAGTGTTATGGTATATATTGCAATAGATATATCCTAGGGTAAAGTCCGCCTATGTTACTTATATAATAATAGGTGCTAAATTAACCTTATTAACTAAGACGTTATTTATAGGTTTAACCTACCTATAAGCTACGCGCCATATTTACATAAACCTATTATATATTTCCTTAATAGTAACCAAATAATAATTTAGGATGCCTATAATCTAATAGTTACCACTAGTGACTCCTAGGGTACCTCTTATACTATTAGCCCCTAGACCTTTTAGGGTGGCTTATTTAATAGTTATAATATAGCTCTTAGATGGGATTGGCTCGCCAAAATAGATCTATTAATTAGCTTTTGTTCTAGATAATTTATCTAGGGTACTTTAGACCCTAGACGCCTCTAAATAGTTACCCTTAATACACTCCTAGTAGATATTAAGGCTAGCAAAATAGTCTATTTGCTATAGCTAGAAGACTCTTTCTTACGCTGGTTATAAACATAATAGAGGACCTGTTGTTACTGGCAGTAAGTACTTATACAGACCCTCTAGATATAGAGATACTGGTTATAAACATAATAGAGGATCTATTATTACTAGCAGCGAGTACCTGTGGAGACCCTCTAGTACTAGTATAGATTACCTTAACTTAGGGGGAAGGTAATTAAAACCCTAAAACTATTAAGTATACTATAGTAAAGCTATATGCACTCTTAGTGCAAGTATATCTGCAAAACGTATATTAGCTATATCCTTTTCTTTACTAGCTCCTAGAAGCACACTACTATATAATAGTTGCTTTAACCTCTATAGGCTTTAACCTACTAGATGTGTTACGGACAGCTTAAGTACAATATTACGACTACTTGGGGAAGAGTTGGAAGAAGCTAGTTGGTTAATACAGGCACGGTCTAGGATGGAGCCGGTGGAGCCATGTGACGAGAAATAGTAACCAAGGTTACGTGGTGTGCTACGTATTAAACGCGAGGAATGGGAGGAACTTATGTACCTTACGTATAATACGTACCTCACGTACAAGAGAGGGTTTCTTAGGTATACGGTTGTGTATTTAAAGGACCTTAGTCCCTACCGTAGATAGTTCTCTCCTTGTAGTAAATCTTAGAATACAATTAAAGTTAATCTATTAGGTAACTACTCTACTAGTTATTATTATATTATTAACTTCTTATTTACCTACACACCTAGCCTAATAATAGGACCCACTGTAGTTCTTACTATAAGGTTCTGTTATATATTTACTACCTAGTTACAGTATTAACAAAGTTAAATAATATGCCACCCAAAGCACTAGTTGTAATGCCATTAATAGTAACAACTACCTTAGAACCAGGAGACACTAATATAGTAGATTCGGACATATAAGTAGTTATAAGAGGTTAGTTATAGAAAATAGTTAATTATTTATTAGATAATAATAGAATACTTAAGGAACGTATTAATGGAATTAGCGCAGTAAAAGTTAAGTTACCATTAATTAAACGATTCTTAGGAGAAAGGTTAAAACTTAAAAGATTCCCTATGCAAATATACTTTAAGGTTATATAAGAAGGAGCAAAGTTGGTAATACCTATAGATTAAGTGGCGTACGCAGGATTGTTTTTAACAGAAAGAGTACTGGAATAGTTTAAACCTTACCTTATAGAAATATAAGTTAGTAGTATAACAACTACTAACTAAGACGTATAATTTATATTTATTAGTTAAAACGGGTTCGCGAAAAGACTAATATAGATATTTGGAGACCTAGAAGTATTAACTATAGCGGAACGGAAGCTTTAAAACTTAATACAACGTTCTTTAGTAATTAAGTATATAATATAGTTTTAGACACTTATAACGCAGGTTAAATAGAACAATAAGGCGCTTATGGCACAGTATAAATAGGGACTTAAGGCTAAAGTCTAGGACATAATTATCCTAATAGAAGATGCGGAAAGTCTATAAGACTTAATAGATTAGTTAATAAAGATTAATAATAGGATCTATTAAAGGGAACAAGCTAAGAAAGGGTAAAATAGAGTTCTATAGTTGTATAAGGCGTAGAGTATATATTAGTAAACACAGAGCCAAAAACTATAAAATAGCGTAGAGCTAATAGACCTAAGCGGTACCAAAGAATCTAAGAGATGGATAAAGAAACTATAGAAACCTAGAGGTTAAGAATTAAATAATTATAGGACTAGGGAGCAGAGGCTAAACCAGAAATCTTAGTAGCAGAAGATGTTTAGGCGGACTCCATAATAAGAAAAATGGTTTAAATATAGAGCTTATATAAATTGCGGAAAATAAGATTATTTTACTAGAAACTATAGAGGTGGTTAGAGTAACTACGCGGTAAAGGGCACTAGGTTATTAGAGTATAATAACGCGGATATAGGGATATTGCACGGGACTAAGGAGTGTTTAATTAAATACTTTGCGTTTTATTATAATAACGCATGCCAAATTTATAAAGACGCTAAGTATAGCGCAAGCTATTAGCCGTAAAAGCTAGAGTTAAGAGGACTTAAAGGAACTAAAGAGTTAGACAAAAAACAAAATTAACTCTATAAGCTAGATTAAGATGTTAAAGTAATATATAGATAAAGATTAGTAATAATAACAATAGAGTTAGAGTACTTATTAATTAATAGTAACGAGGAAGAAAAAGAGGCTAACTAGGAGCACTTATACCTTAGTAACGCAATAGAAGTAGAGACTAAAACCACTATAGAACGCGGATTAGTAATGGGTATTATAATACTGTTAGATACGGCATCTATTGCTTTATAAGACGGAAGAAGTAATATCTAGAGATAATTAAGCAAGCAAACAACTGCTAGTGCTAGCTTACTACTTATAAAAGGCAAAAGGCTATAGGTCCAAGATTCTTATAAAGAGATAAGGAAAGCTCTAGACTTATAAGATATAATAAAAATAGCTTAAGAACCCACAATAAATAAAAACCGATGGGAAAGAGCAGCAACTTAGTTTAGTGATAAATAAATAAGTATAGGACGCAAGTTTAAGAACTATAAGTTTAGGGAATGAATAAGAACGTTAGTGGGAAGCTAAGATTTTAAGAAACAAATAAGGACTATAGTAATTTTAGGTAAACACGGTGTTTAGTCTAAAGATTAAGAAGTTAATACTAAGATTAAGAAGCAAGACGACTTTAAGAATCCAGCTATAAGACGCAGAAAATAGGAAACTATAGATAAATTTAGATAAAGAATTATTATATAGCAAGAGTAAAAGCTAGACAAGAGGTTAGCTATACTAGGTTGTATAAGGGATAGAGCACCTATATAAAGAGTTACTAATAGGCCTAGTGTAGGGACACCTAGAGTAAAATGGTTAAATAAACTGGAATAAGAAGAGGATCTAGACATTCCAGTTAGATTTAAAGAAAGATATACTAAAGGATATTACGACGCAGCGATAATAAGGTACTTTCTTATAGATAGACTATATATACTAAACTAGTTATACGGAAAGTAGTATAGGCAATAATACAACAATAAATGGGAAGACTTTTATATATGGCTAGACGAAAAAGTTGTCTAAAACTAACCTATTACGGAAAAACGCATAAGTTATATTAAAGGAGCATTAATTATAATATTAAGGAACCTAAAAGAAAGATCTAGGGACTAGAGAAGTAAATAATAAATCTTAGTACCTATAGCGGAAATACCAGTGGTTAGGTTAACTAGGTATAGGTTTAAACTTAAAGATAAAGACAAGCCAAGAGTTAAGCTAAGTTACCTAGCGTATTATATATTATTGTGGATAGCCTATATAGATAACATATATAATATATATAGGGCACTAAAAGACAAAAACCAGAAATACCTAATAAGGATATATTAGGCACTAGAGGAAAAACGGTTTAGAGACGCTAAGTATATATATAGATAGCACCTAGTAGAAGTATAGAGTTAAAGGGACCTAATACTTTAACCTAGAAGATTCCTTACGGAAGAATACCTAGATGGATAATAGTAGTGGGACTGCCTAGAAAACACTTATCTATAGTATATAGAGGAAAAGAAACGAACTAAGTATTAACTAAAAGTGAACTAAGTATAAGTAGGATCTAGTAGCTAATAGTTGGGAAAAGGGGAGGCCTATAGGACTAGAGGGAACTAGTAGTAAAGCCTTAGACCCTTAAAGGAGTTCTAGAACAATATCTAAATTTATAAGTTAAGTGGCAAGATTAACAGTTTAAAGCACTAATAGATAGTAGAGTAATAAGAAACCATATATTACTAGCAGCAGTAGAAAGGATAGGGTTACTATATAGATAAAAGGAACACCTGTATCCACTTATAACAATTTTAGGAGATTAGATAGCCTATAGAGGAGGTATTATTAATTTTAAAACAGGACCTATTTAGTTAACTATTAAAGGGAAACTAGTCAGAATATCTTTTAATATCTTACTATTAGGAAAAGACAAGGCAATACTAGGAATGCCTTAGTTATAGAAATACAATCTAAAAATTAATTAGGTTATAGGTTAGGTTAATATTAGAGATACTTAATAATATAAAGTGTAATAGTAAACCAAGTTGGTATAGTACTAAGTCAGAGCGATATATGAAGAGACTAAGCAAGGCTTAAGTTATATACTAAAGAGATACTATAAGTATAGTAAAAAGTTATGGTTACTAGAAAGTGAAAAGCTATTAAAGTATATAGCATAGGACTATAAGATAGAGTTAGAAGAAGGAATAAGTCTAAGGTTCTTTCTAATCTATAAGCTTACTAAAACTAAGTTAGTAGCGCTTAAGGAGTTTATCCAGGAGAACTTATAAAAGGGATATATTAGACTATTGCAGTTATTAGCAGGATATCCAGTGTTATTTATCCTAAAGAAAAATAGAAAACTTAGGATGTGTATAGACTATAAACAGTTAAACAGCATTACCAGAAAGGATAGGTATTCTTTACCCTTAATTAGCGAAATCTAAGACAGGATAGGTAACGTAAAGATCTTTACAAAGATAGATCTAAGATAGGTGTACTATTAGATTAGGATTAAGAAAGGCAATAAATGGAAGGCAGCCTTTAGGTTAAAAAAAAAAGGACTATGTGAGCCGTTAGTTATATAGTTTGGGCTTATAAATGCACTAGTAATATTCTAGAAACGAATTAATAGCATATTAGGAGAACACCTTAATGAGTTTGTTATAGTATACCTTAACAACATTATTATCTACTTAGAGAGTAAGGAAGAATATAGAGAACATATTAAATAGGTCTTAAAGAGACCATAAGAAGAATAGATACTAGTAGCAATTAAGAAATATAAGTTCTTTATAAGAAAGACCAATTTTATAGGATTTATTATTAAACTAGAAAGAATTAGTATAGACCTAAAGAAGGTTGAAGCTATAGTAAGTTAGTAAGAACTAGAGAACGTTATGCAGTTAAGATTATTCTTAGGGTTTTGCAACTACTATAGGAGGTTTATAGCATAGTAGTTAAAAAGCATTAAGCCATTTATAAGGCTAATAAAGAAAGAGAAACTGTAGGTATAGAGAACGGAGTAAAAAAAGTTATTTAAGAAACTTAAGAAGTTATTTACCTAGGAACCAATCCTTAAGATCTACCAACTAAAGTTAGAGACGGTTGTTAAGACAGATATATTAGACTTTGCACTAGGAGTATATTTGCTATAAAAGCATTAGGACACATAGCATCTAGTAGCGTATTATAGTTAAAAGATAACACTACTAGAACTAAACTATAACATCTATAATAAGAAGTTATTAGGTATAGTTATAGCATTAAAGAAATAAAAAGCATTCTTATAAGGCATAGAGAAACCATTTATAGTTAAGACGGACTATAAGAACCGTATAGGATTCCTAATAATAAAGGAACTTAACCAAAGATAGGTTAGATGGGCGGAAATACTTATAGAATACCATTTCGAAATTTAGTATACTAAGGGTACAGACAATACACGAGCAGACGCTTTAAGCAGAAAAGCTAAACTATAAAGTAATAAAAAGCCGTTAGGGGCTTTACTGTGAAAAGATTAAGATGGATTAATTAGGTATAATTACCCAAAAATCATAGTAACCAGAGAAGGTTAGATCCACGAATTACTAGAGAGTAATTAGACATAAAAGATCTAAGAGGTATAGGTAGAGGATCCGGACACGGAATAGTACGAGAATAGAGAAGCAACCTATGTTCCAAGGTCTATTATAAAGGAGTTTATTAAGTTATTCCATAGGGGACTAACTTAAGGACATAACAGAGCTATAGGCTTAGTGTTAAGACTTTAAGAGGAATATATAATTTAAGGAATCTGGGGACTAGCGAGATAGGTTACAAAAGAATATCTAGATTGCTAAAGAAATAAACCAACAAGGCATAAGCTATATGGAGGGCTATAACCTATTAAAATACTAGAAAGACTGTGGGAGGTTATATTGTAGGACTTTATTATTAAGTTATTAAAGTCAAGAGATCCTATTACAGGACAAGATTATAATGTGATCTTAGTAATAGTGGATAAGCTTATAAAGTAGGGATACTTTATAGCATATATAGAAGAGATATTAGCAGAGGATGTTGCTAGAATCTATATTAAGGAAGTGTTTATAAGATATAGAGTACTAAGTAAGATTATATCAGACCAAGATCTAAGATTTATAGTAGCATTCTAGGAGGTATTCTTGGCGGAACAAGGAGTTTGCGTAGCAACCTCAACAGCGTATTATCTGCAGACAAACGGATAAACAGAAAGATTAAACTAGACACTAGAATAGTATCTAAGGCACTATATTAATCACATATAGAACAATTGGGTATCATTACTACTAGTTATACAGTTTACATACAATACAACACCATAAGAAGAAATGGGAACGTTACTATTTAAGGCAAATTACGGGTATAAGCCAAAATCATCGTTATTACTATATTAAGTAAAGAAAACAAGTAACACAGCCAAGTAAAGAATAGAGACTTTAATAAATCTTTATATAGACCTTAAGGAAATAGCTAAACTAGTACAAAAGCAAATAAAAAAGTACTATAATGCTAAGAGATCTAAGGGACCAGATCTTGGAGGGAGATAAGTATAGCTACTATATAAAAATTTCAAGAGTCAACGACTAAGTAAGAAGTTGGACTATATTAGACTAGGACCTTTCAAAATCATATAAAGGATTTTATTAGTTATATATAAGCTAAACCTACTAGCCAAAATGAGAATTTACCCTGTACAGCATGTTATAATACTAGAGCTAGCACACGGAAGTGTTAAACTACCAGTTTACAAGGCAGACATATATAAAGGGCAGGAAGAAGACAAATAGTAAGTTTTAAAGATTATCAGTTATAAGGACGTAGATAATGAAATATAGTATAAAGTAAAGTGGACAGGCTATAGTAAGACTACCTAGGAACCACTAAGCAACCTAAAGAACGCTATGGGAAAGGTATAGGAGTATTAAAAGAAAGCAGGTTAGGTAGCATTAATAAAGAAGGATCGCCAAAGAATAAGTTACCTAAGGGGGACCTAAGAGGAGCAATTGCTAAGCTACTTGGAGTTGTTTCCCTTGCAGGCGAAAAGTCTGTTCTCTTATTACCTAGCTTATTAAGACCCTATTAAACAAGTTTCTACTCCTTAGAACAAACCTTCTTAAGATGGAGTAACTAAGCGGACGCTGTATTCTAAGCGTCTAAGGCTTTCTACTCCATGTCCTAAGAACGCTTAAGCTTAGCTAGGGCCTACGCTAGGTTACTATTAAGCTTTATAGCGGCAGATTAAACGCAAGACCCTATAATAAGTTACTTAGGGAACTTAAAGACTATTAAGAGTTATAGGACGCGCATACTTAGCATTAAAAGTAGAGCGAACGTTACAGAATAATTAAACGTTTACTTTAGTGCACTCTAAATAAGAAGAGGGTTATTAAAATAAAGGACTTGCCAACGCAATATAAACTAACCCCTCTTTCGCATAACGAGAACACGGAGACGGCATTATCTCACCTAGTAACAGTATGGCAGCAATAGTGCGAGCACAACGTTACGCGTATAAAGAAGAAGATGCTTTAGGTATAATAAGTAAAGATATTAACCAGATTAATTAAACGGACATTATACCTCTAGTAGACGACTTAGAGATATTAGGAATCTTTAAGGATAAAGATAAAGAGGAGGGAGATAGTGTTACGGACAGCTTAAGTACGATATTATAACTACTTGGGGAAGAGTTAGAAGAAGCTAGTTAGTTAATATAGGCACAGTCCAAGATAGAGCTGGTGGAGCCATATAACGAGGAATGGTAATTAAGGTCACGTGGTATGCTATATATTAAACGCGAGGAACGGGAGGAACTTACGTACTTTATATATAACACGTACCTTACGTATAAGAGAGGGTTTCTTAGGCGTACGGTTATGTATTTAAAGGACCTTAGTCCCTACCGTAGATAGTTCTCTTCTTATAGTGAATCTCAGAATATAATTAGAGTTAATCTATTGGGCAACCACTCCACCAGTTGTTATTACGTTGTTAACTTCTTGTTTACCTACACACCTAGCCCAATAACAGGACCCACCGTAGTTCTTGCTACAAGGTTCCGTTACAAGATGTATATAAAGAAGAGATTAATGTCTTCTCTAATAAGCTAGTAAGTATACTACCTTAGAACTCTAAGTATAACTATATAATCGACTTAGAAGAAGGCAAGACACTACTATAGATGCTTATCTACAACCTCTTATAGAAAAAGTTGTAGATCTTATAAGAGTACCTAAAGAATGCTTTTAAGAAAGGCTAGATTAGGCCTAGTAAGTCGCCTACTAGAGCGCCTATTCTCTTTATATTAAAAGCAGAAGGTATAATGCGGCTATATGTTGACTATAGACGTCTAAACAAGATCACGATTAAAAACTAGTACTCCCTACCGTTAATTGGCAAACTCTTTAATAGGCTTAGCTATATAAAGATATTTATAAAGCTGGATCTTTATAATACGTACTATACAATTTATATTAAAAAGGGAGATAAATAGAAGACCGTATTTAAGATACGCTATAGTTACTTTAAGTACCTAGTAATACCCTTTAGTCTTACTAATATCCCTATAACTTTCTAGAGCTATATTTAAAAAGCTTTAGGGACCCTAGCGGATACTATCTATATAGTTTACCTAGATAACATTCTTATCTGCTTAAATAATAAGGATAAGTACGTTAAGCATATTAAGCAGATACTGCAACAGCTTTACGCTTGGGGCCTCTACGCTAAATTGTTAAAATATATCTTTTATACTAAGAATATTAAGTTCCTAGGCTTTATTGTTATACCTAAGGGTATTATAATAGATCTTACCTATATAACAGCTATTAAGGAATAGCCTAAGCCTAAGTCCTATAGGGATATTTAGGTCTTCCTTAGCTTTACTAACTTCTATAGGCGATTTATTTAGAACTACTTAAATACTATATACCCTCTATATATATACCTTGCACGGGCATATTATAACCTAACGTTAGATAGGGAAAAGAAGAAGTAAAAGCGTAAAAAAGGGCCCACTAAATGGTATTAACTTTAGTCCTAGCCTAATAACGCTTAGTAGGCGTTTTATAAGCTATATGCTGCATTTATATAGGCTCCTTTACTTTACCACTTTAACTCTAATCTACCCCTAATAGTAATTACTAACGCTTTTAATTACGCCTATTGTTACAGTGCTGTAATGAAGTAGACTGAATAACTATGTTGTAGTATAAAGAGGAGAAAGAGGTAAAAGGGGGTATTGTATATAAGTAGTAGGGGCAGCCGCCAAGGCGCTAGTGGTGGACTAGCTAACAGTATGAAACAGTATAAGATAGTACGAAATAGTATATGTTAGAACAGTGCCGTAACAGTACTCCCCTCCCTAGAAGGTTTGGTCCCTAAACCAAATAGGTAACTTATTTTTATTGTAAAGATGTTACTTCCGCTTACCGCCCTTAACCAAGCTAATAGTGATTTTTTATGCCGGGCATGGAAAATCTTAATTGGTTAGCTTAATGAATAAAGTTGGCAGAACTCTATACCGCCACTATATGGCGCTTCTTGGTAAAAAACTAGCCAATTAGATAACTTTAACTGGTGGTCGAAGTTCTATGAGATTTTAAATACTATAAATTATCTTTATAGTCGGCTATGGCCTTGGCGTGGCTCTCCCTTATCCTATACCTAGTCTGGGGGTCCTGGCTTCTTAAGGTATTATTTATGGAACTTTAGTAGTACGCGCTTGTACCCTTTTAGGGATTTTTTGGGTTCCTAGGTTTTCTCATTGTAATATTTCTATTTAATATAATATGTTAAGCCGTGCTTGTCTATTTGTTTATTATATATATTAAAGATCTTTTTAAATTCCTACTTATCTATGATATTGCCGTCGTTATCCCTTTTGGCTATCCTGCCTGTGATATTACAACGTTCCTTTTTGTTAATGCGTGCTTAACTAGAGATCTCTTTAGGGAACTAGAGGCGGACTTTTAAAGTATAGAAAGACTTGTTAATATAGATGTGGTCTAGGAGGTTAACTATAACTACTTCTCTATAGGCAGCTAGGACGGGCTAGGGTCTATCCTAGTTATTATCCTACTTCCTCTTGGGCTGGTTAGTCTTTATGTTTTTAAGACTAACTATCCTTTTTAAATATTGTACCTTTTTTTATTTTATATTAGCGTTATCTTTATATTATTGCTGGGAGATATAAGCTAGGGCTTTAAGCTGGGTTAATATACGCTTAAAGCGGTTGGTAATAGTATTAGCTTGCAGGTGCTCCTTCTTTATATATATAGATAGGGCTGATGGCCGGGGGCCTGCTAGTTTGACGCCCAGATATAGGTTATAGCTATAGTTGGCAAAGAATGGTAAGATTTCTGTGGTTTTATTAACCTAGTTATTTATAGCAAACTTAGTAAAGGGGAGCCAATCTACCTAGTTATCTTAGGTAAAGCTTATAAAGGCGCGTAGGTACTTATTTATTGCTGTATTAATAATCTTGGTTTAGCTATCTGTTTTAGGGTACTATGCGGAGCTAGGGCTTAGGGTTACCTTTAGGCGCTAGTTTAGGCAACGCCAGAAGTCAGAAATAAATAAAGAGCCTCTATTAGAAATAATGGTATTTAGAGCGCCGTATAATTTATAGATAGTGTAGATAAATGCTTTAATAAGTTCCTTAGTGTCTAGGCTAGTAATAGAAATAAAATGTCTTATCTTTATTAGGCGGTTAACAACAACAAAGATATGTTTGTATATTTTGCCATTACAAAGGCACTTAGGTAGGTCAACGACGTAGTTAATAGAGATATCGGTTTATAAGCGGACTAGTAGTTCTAGTAGTTTTAGGAAACCGGGTGGTACTAAGCGTGGGGTCTTTATACGGAAGTAGAGAGCGCAGTCTTTTATAAAGGTAGCTATAAACTATAAAATACCTGGCCACTAATACATTTAATTAAGAAGGTCTAGTGTCTTAACGCGGCCTAGGTGGCCCGCAGGGCCCAAACTATATATATGGTGTACAACTTCTAGTCAGAGTTTAGGTGAATTAGGGACAAATACTTAATTCCTATAGTAGATTAGGCCGTTAATAATTAAATATTTGGATTTATTATAGCGGAGCAGCTTCCTAATCTACTTGGGCCAATGGCGTGCTTTATAGTCTTCCCGTTTATGTAGCGCAGCCAATATATTCCTAGCGAGTTCGTTTTCTTTATAGGCATTCTTAATAAGCTCCTTAAGGGGTTTTTTCTTAGGCTTTAGGTCTATTACTGCGACAAAGTCTTTAATGCTCTGGTTTTAGGATTCGCTTAGTAGTTCTTCTAGGATGGTAGGGTTAACTTTCTTTAGTAGCAAGACAACGCGGTCTTGGTGTCATAGACGTTTGTTATTAGTATTGGCGGGTATAACGCCTAGGAGGCGGCTAAGAGCGTCTAGAATTGTGGCTTTAGTGCCGGGTCTATAGGTAATAATAAAGTTAAATTAGGAAAGGAACTTAGCCTAGCGGACTTAGCGCTAGTTTAGTTGTTTTATTATTATAAAGGTCTAGAGGTTCTTATGGTCTATAATAATTTTAAACAGCTGTTTAGTTCCTTGTAGTTTAGGGCGCCATTCTTCTAGTGCTTTTACAATTACTAGGAGCTCCTTATCATATATCTTATAGTTACATTTAGGGGTAGAGTATTTAGTAGAGAAGAATATAACTGGCTTAAGTTTACTATCTTTATTAGCTTAGTAGAGCACTCCTCCTAAAGCCTAGTTCAAGGCGTCTATCTCTACTATAGTCTTCTTTATATAGTCGTAGTATACTAAAATCAGTGCTATAGTAAACGCTGTTTTTAGGGTCTGGAACGCCTATGCTTAATTAGGGCCCTATAACCAGCCAGTGCTTTTCTTTAGTAGCCTAGTTATAGGCTTAACTATCTTAGAGAAGCCTTAGATAAATTATTAGTAGAAGTTTATAAAGCTAAAAAATTGCTGTAGTTCCTTAACTAATATTAGGTCCTTCTATTTTTGTAAGGCCTGCACCTTCTTAGGGTCTATAGTTATGCTGTTAGTTAAGATAATTAAGCTAAGGTATTTTATTTTTATAGTATAAAACTTAGACTTATTAATATTAATCTAGAGTCCAGCATTACCAAGTCTCTGGATAATTTTATTTATATATTTTGTGTGCTTGGCGCGTGTTTTTAAGAAGATAAGGATATTATTAAGATACGCAGTGCAGTAGTTGTTAAGGGCGTTATGTAAAATATAGTTAATATAGTTTTGGAACGTAGTAGGTGTATTATAGAGACTAAACGGTATAACTAACGTTTTATAGAGCCTAAACTGGGTAATAAATGCTGTAAGCTACTTATAGCCTTCCACAATCCAGATCCAGTTAAACGCAGTAATTACATTAAGCTTAGTAAAGTACTTAGCACCATAGAGTGCGTCAAGTATTTTGCGGATTAGTGGTAATAGGTACCAATTCTTAATAGTAACTATGTTTAGGCCTCGGTAGTTATAGTAGATTTATATACTACCGCCAGGTTTTACAGCAAGGAGGAGTAGTGCGGCGGCTAGTAATATTAATTTACGGATAAAACCCTTATCTAGCATCTTATTAATCCACTTTTTTATATAACTAAGTTCAGCGGGTAAGAGTAGTCTGTTTTTATAATATAGGGCTTACTTTCCAGGGATAATCTCAATTTTATAGTCCCATGGTTGATAAGGGAGTAGCTTATCTACGTTCTTAGGGAGGAAGTGTTTAATATATTTATAGAACTTTTTTAGTAAGCGTTGTAAAATGTCTTTACAGGTTAATCCTAGTTTGCCTTTTAGGAATTTCTTAATATTAGTATTAACTATCTTTCAGCGTAGAGACTTAGGCTTATTTTTTAGGTTTGTTTTAAAGAAGTTATAGAAATAAGGGGGTAGCGCTTTACGGGCTTCCTCTATTATATAGTTGCCTTCCACTAGCTAGCGGAAAGACCTTTCTAATAAGTTCGGTACTTCTATTAGGCCTATAGGTAGCTCCTTAAGCAGCTATTAATACTCTTTTTATTTAACCAGCTCTACTAGCTCTGCTATATAGATCCTTATCACCTTTACGTCTTTTTTTTTTATAGAATTAGGTAAAATTAACGGCATAAGTGCATCTAATATTATCTAGGTTGGGGCGTGTCTAGTTCTCCAGTACTATAGCTAGGATAGCGCAGCTTAGTTAGCCCAGGGGGGCGGAAACAAGGCGGCGGCCCTATACGGTACACACGGGAGATAGGTATAAGGTTAGGCGTTGCAAGGGGGAGGTCTTAATTGCTCTAGTTTCAGTCTTAGATATAACGCCTTTAGCTATTATACGTGCGGTTGCGTATACATATGGTAAATAACTTAGAGTTGGGTGTCTTATTGGCTAGCCTAGGTTAAGCGGGTATATATAAGGGACTTATAGTTCTAGCAGTGTTTATATTCTTAGGGGTAGGGTAGTAGTCCAGTCTTCCAGAATCTCCGCTTTGTTTACTGCATATATTAGCTTACCAGTGTTAGGTACCTCTTCTACTATCAGCTGACGGTATTTAAGCGTTAGCCGTGCAATGCGTCCGCATAGTGCTACTTGGTTATAGTTAGGGATATGCCATAGGAGATAGTTGTAGGCATAGTAATTGGAGTTAAACTTAAGCTCTAGAACAGGGAAGTTTATTCTTAGGTTATGCTTTTTAAGCTAGGGTATTCTAAGAATTACTAGTATTAAGGGTAATAACTTTATAATATAGAAAAGTATAGATTCTGTATAGTGGCCAATTATTATTTTTGCTATAAAGTAATGGGTAATAAAGCTGGATAGGAGTCTATTAGCAAGGCGGAGTGGTTTTAGAACTAGGAGTCTTTTTATTATAATATTATGCTTTTTTATAAGCGAGTCTTTATCTATAAACGCTAGTGCTATACTACTACTATTAACAAGGCTTACTGTTTTAATAAAAACTTCTAGGAGTGGGTTGCGTGGTAAGGAGAGGTAAGTCTAAATAAGGATGGCATTTCTATCATTATTTACTGTTCTAAGGTTAAGTAGCAGTTGGCTTAAAAACAAGGTCTAACTAATTTAGTAGCATAGATCTAATCCTTTTATCCTCCTCCTTATATTGTTTTGACCCTTAGAGGCAACTTAGTCTAAGGGTTAGCCTTTTAATGACTAGATCGTAAGGCTTGGCTAGTGGCTGTGGTCTTGGCTAGTGTGTCCTAAAGTGTCGGTCTCTAATAGTGTATATATGCTAGGGGGTACTTCTCCAATAATATGGCCGGTCTTATAATTGGTAGTGATATAGAGCACTTGTCCGTAGTTTATGTATAGGACCGTCGGCTAGGGCTATATTGGGGAGGGGAATTATAGGGGTAGGTCTCTATATCTAAACCCATATCCTTATCCACGGTTACTGCCTTAATTACTATCCCCTCTATTAAAGAACCTGCTGTGGCTAAGAGGGGGTTGGCGTGGTGGTATTGGAAGGGGATTTAGGTTCTTTTAGGGGTCGTAAGTATCTTTCTAGTGGCCAGGTTAACTATATGCCATACAGAGTCTATTATCTATGCGATGTCTCCAGACGTCGTTAGGGAGACCACTACTACTGCTACCAAATTTGACGGCGTCTAGGTCTATTAGGTCATTCTACAGTAATATAGGTCGATAGCCGCCAACGGCACTTAGCTTAGCGGTATTTAGCTTAGTGTAGTGGGCATAGTTTTATAGGTTATAAGTAAATATATCTATCTGCTTACTTTAGCCTTTATAGTCAGCGTTGTTAATCTTGCGGCTAAGGGTAAGGGCTAGGTCCTTTATCTTAAAGGAAATATTCTTCTTAAGTAAATCCACTTTTTATTCCTTAGTCTTGTTTGCTTTAATTATTAACTTATTAAGCTCTACTTTCCAGGACTAGTAATTACGCTTGCCCTAGCTTAAGGTATCTAACTTATTTTTAGCCGCTTGGGTTATATCTATGGTCTTATAGTATCTTCTTATATACGTAAATATAGACTTTTAGTTAGAAAAGGTCCATTTGCTTAGGTTGTTTGGGTATATATATAGCATATTAAGGCCATATTTAATATAGTCATAGGCCTTATCTATCATCATGTCTAATATATAGAGGACTTCGTCTATTAGGGTCTTAAAGTACTTTATATCTCTCCGGAAAACGCCCTAGATCTTTATTTCCCATATTTTAAAAATTTCTTGCTTTTTAGTTGGTGATCCCTTACTATTAAATAGGGTTGGATCTTTTGCTTTACGCTTTTTCCTATAGGGTGTCACAGCGACGCAGTCAATCGAGGCACGAGCGCCGTAAAGAACGTACGCAAGCCTGTACAATTGGATTGTCTATCAACGAGGATATCAAAACTGAGGAGAAGAAGAAGGTCGTGGAACGGACACGTCTATGTACACGCGCCAAGGCGTAAGCGAACCCCTGACTAGGTGACGCGTACCAGCGCCGTAACATTACCCCCCCCTTCAAAAAAGCTTGCCCTCAAGCTTTGTTCTCTAGGTACAGTTGGCTATACTAAGGAGAAAGAGGCCTGTCCTCCTAGCGGTCTTCAAAGCTATCTTCCGACTCCGCGTCCAATATAACCTCGTTAACGCTCTCTTCCTGTGGAGTAAACCTTTAATGGGCCCTAGGGGAGGTTGACCGATTTCTTGCAGGTGCTAGCGGACAGTGGTTAATCTAATAGTTAGAGGATCCGCAGTGAACACATCTACCTAAGATTCGCCACTCTTCTCTTCTTGTAGGGGAGGTTGATTGAGCTCGCTAAGAGGTAGTTGTAAGGGCATAAATGTTAACTGCTGAGAGATCCATCTGATCCTTGTTTAAACTTTAGTGGGGGGTTGGTTGACTAGCTCCGTACAAACCCTGGCAGCGAGAGAGTTGCTAAACTACTAAGATAAAAGCTAAGTAGGTAGTTGGTAGGTTAAGCTAATGCGAAAGGGCTTTATAAAGGACTGGAGATAGCCTAGATTAAAAGGCGATAATCTTATTTATATCTGCCCAACCTTGACCCTTTGCCTTATATAGTAGGCGCTTGAACTTGGCTATATAGCCTAGAAGAGGTTGATCTCCCTACTTAATTATCTAAAGAGCGTCCTCTGCTTCTTGTACTATATTAGGGTTGTCGTTGACCCTCTCTAGCTGTTCTAGAATTGTCTAATAGTTCCAGCTCTTCTGCTTTTCTGCGTGTGACAGCTAAGGGAGAACCATCGCTTGTACTAAGGATTCGAGATTGCCGTACATATAGTAGAACTGTGCTATACTGTCCCTAATAGCTTCTCCGTCCACTTAAAGCTTTGCCTTAATTTCTAGCAACCAGACCTTAAACTTGTATTGCTTGCCGTTAAACTTTGTAGGATTTGGGAGCCGTGGCTTCCTATGTGAGGTAGGAGTAGTAGCGGTAGAGCGAAGTTGAAGCAGCTCTGCGCGTAGTTGCTGGTTCTCGACCCATAGCTAATTGATGTCGTTTTGCAGACGGTCGAATATTGGCTAAAGGTTGGCCTGTACAGCGCTGATAACCTACTGTAGTTGAGGGTCCATAACGAAGGTAAGAAAGAAATAGGAAAATAGAAAAATAAAATTAACAAAAGGTTGGAGTAGGGCGGTTCCGATAAGAGGCCTATAAGGTAAGCTATAGGGTGTTAAATTAGAGAATTAATGAACCAATAAACCAATGAGTCTATAAGGGGTGCCTATACAACTATAGGACTTTAATGATGCTTTGAGCGATGATTCGATAACGATAAATAATAATAATAATTCAATGAACCATGAGCCCAAGCCTTCATACGAAATGGGGAGTTTTGATATAATGTCACAGCGACGCAGTTAATTGAGGCACGAGCGCCGTAAAGAACGTATGCAAGCCTGTACAATTGGATTGTCTATCGATGAGGATATCAAAACTGAGGAGAAGAAGAAGGTCGTGGAACGGACACGTCTATGTACACGAGCCAAGGCGTAAGCGAACCCCTGACTAGGTGACGTGTACCAGCGCCGTAACACAGGGCTTAGTTAGAAGAGGGTAGCTAGTAGTGGTATTCTTATTGGTAATAGTCTGGGTAAGTATGGTAATCTAGGAGCTTAGGTTTTGTATAGTCTTAGTATATATTAAAGCTTGCTGTTTGTATTGTTTTATATATAGTTTAAGTGTCTTAAGGGAGTTAATTCTATACTAAGCGTCTTCTAGTTAGGACTTTACAGTTTAGCCTTTGTTATAGACGGTCTAAAAACCACTCTTAACACTGGTTAAGAAGGTTATACACATAGAGAGGTGCTGGAAGGTTCCTGCCATATTAAGGTCCTTGGGGTACTCAGGACCATTCCTAATCACCTAGGCGATATTGGTGTAGGAGGTATTAAAGGAGTAAGCGAGCGCTTCGCGGGTGTTTGTTAATAAGGTATTATCCATATTATAGTTGCCCATTCTAAGGGATCTAGGTAAGGCAATTAAAATCTGTAAGGCTAACTATAATACTAAGATTATTAAATTTGTCTAGGACAATACTGAGGTTATCTAGGACTGTAGTATGGTGTTGTTGGTTACGCCGGGTTGCGATTGCACTAGGAAAACGGAGATAGTGGGCTAGGAAAAAAAAATAAAGATCGTGATGGGACGCAAGAGGAGATACCACAAACTGTCACAGTGCTGCAATAAAGTAGACTAAATAACTACGTTGTGGTATAAAGAGGAGAAAGAGGTAAAAGGGGGTATCGTATACAAGTAGTAGGGGCAGCCGCCAAGGCGCTAGTGGTGGGCCAGCCAATAGTAGGAAACAGTACGAGACAGTACGAAATAGTATGCGTCAGGATAGTGCCGTGACACCTATCGCAGTATACTTCTATAGCCTTTTAGGTAGAGAGATTAACTCTACTAGTACCTAATTGCTTATTATAATTAGAAGCTTATTAGCCTAGAAGTATAGTATAATACGCATAATAAGGAACTACTTGCTATAGTATAATGCTTTAAGATGTAGCGCTACCACCTTAAGCACGCCGCATATATAACGTGTATGCTCTACAATTATAACAATCTTAGGTACTTTATAACTACAAAGAGCTTATCTACTTGCTAGGCCTAGTATGCTAAGGAACTAGCTAAGTTTAATTTTAAGATTAAATATAAGCTAGGTAAAGTAAATCCCGCTAATACACTATCTTAGCGCCTAGATTATGCTAAAGGCTTTAAAGATAGCAGTAAGAGAATATCCCTTAATGCTATACTGCCTACATTGCAGCAAAAGTTATGGGTTATAGGCCTTGTGGGTAGCCCTAGTGCTACTATACCAAACCAGTAAGTAGCATGCATGTAGTATATAAGCGACCCTTATGAATATGGCGCTAGCAGACTAGGGTGTCCTACTATTCTCTTTAAGACCTCCTTAACTGGCCTAATAGCGTTTAACCTTAGGGGAAATCCCTTAGCCTAGGCGATAGTCCCCTATAATAACCTAGTAAGTTACCTATATATTATACGTTACTTTACTAACACTAACTTTGCGTAGAGTCTTGTGCCATAGTGTTATGGGACGTAGGCAATGGCTACAAAGCGTATGTATTCGGGGAGTCTACAAGACGTTGCGCGATCGATTGTAAGGGTTGAGGGCGTAAGGAGGTGATATACCCTTGCGTAGCTGACATAAGCTGTACGCGAGGTATACGCGAGAGCACGGGGTTCTCCTATGGAGGCCCCTGCGGTCGGGTTCCGTGACATATAGTAAGGGGTAGTAGTAGCTGCCTTAGCTGAAATGGCGTTTATAGAACACCCCCCTGAGTTACTAGTTAATTTTATTTATAGAGTATAAAAAAGGGACGCCTTTATATACTCTATATATAATTAGTTAACCAGCCGTCGAAATCAGACTCTGCACCTGTACGTGGTGACGGCTACGAACCTAGGTCTTCAAAGATCAGATCCAGAGCCAACGCAGAGACGTCGCATAGCGTGCGGACAGGACCTGGTGGTGGTTATAGGCGTTAAGGCAGTAGTGAAAATTTTTCGGATAGTAAGATCTTGAAAACCACCACTATTGGCCCTCTATAATACGACGACTACTACACGGTTCTCCTATCCAGGGCACCTGTACAATCCAACATGGATGGATAGTACTCAATAACATCCCCTAACCCCCAATTGAAAGCATTAACGACCTTATATTAATAAACAAGTAAACACGCGAACAAACAAACAAACGAGCAAATATACGGCCCCTCCTAACCCCTAGGGCAATCGCCCGCGGAGCATGCAGTTACTCGCTATTTTACTACCATAATACTACAGCCTAGATTACAACCTACGGTTTTCCTTATCTTTTTTTAACGGAGTGGTGACCCTTTAAAAGGGCCTAGCTGGGGCCTAGGCATAAAAGATACCCAATACAATATATCCCGCTGCTTGGTATCACGGTAGTTAGAATAGATGAATCCCCCTTACGCCTTCAATGGCTCTAGGGGGGGGAGGCAAGGCGTATATAGCAATGGTTAATAAGAGATAGCATATAGGGGATGGTTAAGATATAGGAGAGGCAAATACACGGCAATCGATTGGCAAGGCCTAGCTAGGGCGTAGTAAACCCTAGCTTTGGATAAGCTAGGGAAGGAAGCAGTGGTTCCTAAGGAGTTCAAAACATCTAAGGAGGAGGACGTGCTATAGGCCCGCAGGGCCGCAGCTACGTGCAAACATGGTAAATCGGGGTTTTTTATCCTACTGAGGCTGCTTATAGGGTTTTTCCTCCCCCAACTACAGGGGTTTTCTTCCTGTAAATATGTAAGTTTTCCCCCCTGTGCGGATTAGTCTGCGTGGGCCAGTAGGATCCGTATCAGACGTTAATTAAAGAGTTACTACTATATAATTAGTTAACCTAGGGATGAGTTCCTACTAGTAATAAGAACTACACCCTTAATAATTAAGGACTCTTAAGGTAAAATAATAAGGTCTAGGTGCTAAATTGCATACTACTATAATAGGAGATCCTTAAGCGAAATTATAATAATCTTATGGGCAGCTACTATAGATTTAACTATACCTATAAGGTAATTATATAGAAGTATACTTAGAATAGTCTTATTAAAGATCTTTGTAAATACCTAGATAACTATAATATCTACTAACGCTATAAATCGCGTTATAATAAACCCTATAGTAAGCTATAGCCTCTCTAGGTCCCTACCTAAGCCTAGTAATATTACTTACTTAACTTTATTATAGATCTCCCTAAGTCTAAGACTCCTAATAGTATAGAGTGCAACTCTATTCTTATCCTTATAGACCATTTTATAAAGCTAGTACGCTACTATCTAATATATAAGATAATTAATGCTATACAACTTACAGAACTCTTATTTAGAGTCTTTATATAAATAGGGTCCCTAGATAATATTATCTCTAATAGGGGTAGTATATTTATAAGCAAGTACTAGAGTAAGCTTAGTACCATATTTTATATATAAATAGATAGTTGGGTGGAACACTAAAACTAGGAGCTTAAGGTATACCTATATATATTCACGAACTAGGAATAGTTTAATTAGGCCTCCTTACTTAATAAAGCAGCCTTTATCTATAACTTTAAGGTCTATACTATAATAAAGTATTTCCCTATTAAGCTTGCCTATGGCTAGCTACTAAATATCTTAGATAGAGTTCTAAACGGCGTATAAGATGCCTAGTAAGGTAGGGAGGGGTTTAAGTTAATAAATATTAAACTTGTAGAGATATATCTATAACGCCTACGCCTTATATATAAGGCAGCAGCGGCGTTAATAATATATGCCTAACAGCTTTAGGTAAAATACTATAATCGTTACTATCTGGCTAAGCATTTTGCTGTTAGTAAATAAGTTCTACTCTCTTCTAAGAACATCCGTATAAAACGTCCCTATAAGAAACTTAATAGCAAGATTATAGGACTGTTTTAGATCCTAAAGCGCGTAGGGCAGTAAGTATATAAGCTAGAGCTCTTACCTGCTATAGTATAGCTTTACCCAGTCTTTTATATCTCCTTACTAGAGCCTTATAGGTTACGCCCTAGGTTTTAACCCCTAGTAGTAGAAGAGCTTAAGGAAGGCAGCTAGGAAGTAAAAGCAATTATTACCTACTAGGATTGTGCTAGATAACTATAGTACCTTATTAAATAGCTAGGATGGCCGAATAAGTATAATAAATGGAAATACAAGATAGAACTTAAGAATTGTTAATAACTGCTAGATAAGTACCGTAAGCGGAATACCCTAGTCTTGTAGCTAAAGCGTAGGCGAAAAGTAAGTGCTGCTGCTAAGATATAACCTGCACTAAAGCAGAGTAGAGGATATCCTAAGGGATTAAAGAACTATAGCATATATATAGGGTAAAGCGCGATTTATTAATATTCTATATAAGCCATACTCTAACACAACCTGGCTATACTGGCGACTTATAGGCGACTTGTAGGCAAAGCTATGGCGTATACTAATAAAGCTTAATTTAGAAAGCACCCTTCCTAGACCTAGTCCGTTACTCTATACTAGCTTAGTAGATTATTATATTAGAGAATAGGTCTACTTAACTAGGGTCTAAGACTTACTAGTAACCCGCTAGCAGTAACCTATACTAATAACTTATATACTATTCTATGTATATACTATATAGATAATATATAAAGCTAAAGCATAGGTTAGTAGTAGATTTAATAGGTATATAGCCTTACTGTCTATAAATCTAGCTATATATAAGTAACCTATAACCTACCCGCGAAGCATATATAGTGCTACGCCAGTATAGCGCAAGGCCAAAGTATAGGGTTAGCGGTGGATTTAACGGGCATACTACCTTACCATCTATAAGTCTGGCTATATATAAATAACCTAGAACCTACCCGCAAGGTACTAGCAACCTATCTATATAAGTGATCTTTTAGAATATTTTTAATAGTCTACTAAATTTAGGCCAGCCCTAAATAGACTAATTAGGATTTTCTATCCTAGGGATAGAAAATCACTACTGGCTTAGTTAAATATAGGGAGTCTTGGCAAGGCAAATCTAACCAATTAGATAACTTTAACTGGCGGTTAAAGTTCCTTAATATCCTTATGCCGCGCATATATACTACCTATCTCTCTATACACAAAATTAAGACGCTTTTTCCCCTCTAATTTTTTTTTTCCTTATTAAGGTTTTTATAGGGTTTTATTAAGGCTTAAGCATATAAAGAATTAGGGACAATCCTTTTCAAAAGGGGGGGCATTGTTAGGTAAAACCTAAGTAGATAGTTATATAGCCATAAGGTATAGGCGACCCTAGGGCAACCTAGGGGTGACTTGCCCATAAGGCACGTACGCTATATGTGCCTAGAGAAAACCCTTCCTTACCTCGTATGTAGACCCCCCCTTTTCCCTTAAGGATTTGTCTGTCTATATAATATATCCTATTGTTCTATTATTGGACTCCCTATCTACATCCTTACCGTATAGTTACCTATATAAACGGGTCGCCTATAGAATACGTTATAGAATTAAGTTTTTATTAAAATATAAATAATATAGAAGTTACCGTCAGACCGTACACAGCAGACTTGCGGAGGATAGGCCGGATAGGCCTCTTGGATAATAGGCCTATCAGCTGATAGTATCCGGAGACTATCCGGATAGTCTCCAGATAGTCTTGGCAAAATCCCCTTAATATACTTACACTTGTAATGCACCTCCCAATATTAAATAAATAAATTTTCTATTAGTATAGATTTATAGAGCTTATAAAGCGCTTTAAAATGGTACCACTTTC
>Ga0307507_10002226_pt1 | contig 41439 bp, 12 predicted proteins | sample 7_EM_MG_FD_207223 | JGI IMG/M metagenome (GOLD analysis project Ga0307507, IMG submission 207223) | Populus trichocarpa ectomycorrhiza microbial communities from riparian zone in the Pacific Northwest, United States - 7_EM | ecosystem: Host-associated > Plants > Roots > Unclassified | place... | reverse complement strand
TAGTAATCCTAAGCAAGTCCCTTTAGCATGGTTAGGAATGCAGTTATATAGCCTTTAGGAGGTAGACTAGCTCTCTTACAGATATTATAGAAGATAGTCAACTTAAAGTTAAAGCTATTACTCACTCTATCATACTTCTGGTCGTCCGTGTAGATCTTAGCGATAGTAGCTGCCTCTTTGCTATACATAGGCAGGTGCATAGTAGGGTTGGTATTAGCAGTACCAGGGTAAAGATACTAGGCAGGAGGGGCACTAGGTAGGGTAGGAGCGGTTACTAGAGGGAGGGTAGAGGCAGTTGCCGTAGGCAATGATTACTAATTCTACGTCTATAGGAGTTGAGTGAGGAGGGTAAGTAGTTAATCCTAGATAGAGGTAGGTGCAGCTTACTATTGGGTGGCAGTTAGTGCAGTTTACTAGGGTATAGATGCAACAGCTAGTTAGGGTGTTGTAGGGGTAGGTATTTATATTCCAGGTGTTGTAGCTATAGCTATAGGCTAGATTATAGGCGTTGGAGGTAGTGGAGGTAGTTAATAGTTTACAGGCGTCGGCACCGTGTGGGAAGGTAGTGGACTGTAGGGGGGGGTTGTAGGAACTAAAGAGGCTATAACTAACAGGGTTATAGCTTAATTTAATATTAGAGCTGTTTATATTAAGTTAAGTTATTCTTATAGTGCCACTATAATTATAGGGCTGACTTCCTTAAGAGCTCCTGTAATTTCCTTATCTATCCATTTGTGAGGTTCCTCTTCTATAAGGACATTATACAGAACCTTATAAAGTGGGTATCTGTTACTGTATGTGGCGACATATACTCCTCTTTGGAGTAGGTAAGTACGGAGCTTTGCTCTAGTAATAGAGCATATCTTTCTAAAGTCCTTAATAGTAAAGCCTTCAAATTCTTCTTGGAATAGCAACTATAGTATATAATCCGTAAAGTTCTTATATATATACTTATAGATTTTTGTTTCTATATATTCTTCCAGGTCTTTCTCTAAGGCAGTTGCTATATTAATCCTATAACTATATCTGGCGATTCTCTCCTTCCATTTAGGATCCATCTTGTTGTGTAAAGCAGTGTACTAGTCCTTATATATATTGTAATTTAAGGTTAAGGTTAAGGTTAAGGTTAAGGTTAAGGTCGAGGTCAAGGTTGAGGTTGTTAAGGTAAGGGTGTCAAGGTAAGGGTGTTAAGGTAAGGGTGTTTGGGTGTGTACATCCTTTACAGCCGTTGGGCCTATAAAGTATTCTTAGCAAGACTGCGATTCTCTCAGCGATCTATTATATTGGCTGTAAGGCCAGTACAAATTCTCTTAAGCTTAAGGAAGGTCGTAATCTTCTCTAAATAAAGATATAATTCTCTAGGCGATCTAACGCGTCAGCAGTTAAGCTAATACGTGGTCTCGAGCTTTAAGGGTAATATAGCTTTCTCCTTTAACTGAAATAGACAAGGCTAGGCAATCCGTGTACTGTTTTCAGTACGGTTCTTAAGCTCTAGCTTATTGCGTATTTTCTGATCTATACGTCTACTAATCAGTGTCGGTATACTCGCTTTATCAACGTGCACGAATATCACTGTATTGCGATACGTATGCGGTGTTGAAGTTGGTAGTTATTGATTGTCTAGAAGTAAGGGGTTGCTCTAAGGTTAGGTTAGCTAGCCTTGCTTCGTGGTCTCGTGACCATGTCACATGACTAACATTCCGACAGTTCCTTTTACTATATAATTACTCTAACCACCTCTATAGTCTCTAATATAGTAACTGTCACGGCACTGTCCTGACGTATACTGTTTTGTACTGTCTCGTACTATTTCCTACTGTTGGCTGGCCCACTACTAGCGCCTTGGCGGCTGCCCCTACTATTTGTGTATAATACCCCCTTTTACCTCCTTCTCCTCTTCATACCATAATGTAGTTATTTAGCCTACTTGCATTACAGCACTGTGACAGTTTATGGTATCTCCAATTGTGCCCCATTACGACCTCTGTTTTCTTTTTCTTCCTAGTACATTATCCCCGTTTTCCCTGTGTAATCGCAACCTGGCGCAACCAATAACACCATACCACAGTCCCAGACAACCTTAGTATAGTCCTAGACAATCTTAGCATTACAGCAAGCCTTATAGATTTTAATTACCTTATCTAGATCCCTTAAAATGGGTGACTATAATATGGATAATACCCCATTAACAAACCCACGCAAAGCGCTTACCTGCCTCTTTAATACCTCCCATACCTATATTACCTGGGCAATTAGGAGTGGTCCGGAGTACCCTAAGGACCTTAATATAGCAGGAACCTTCCAGCACCTCTCTATATATACAACCTTTTTAACTAGCGTTAAGAATGGCCTCCAAGCCGTCTATAATAAAGGCCAAACTATAAAGTTCTAACTTAAAGAAGCTCAGCATAGAATTAACTCCCTTAAGACGCTTAAACTATATATACAATAATATAAATAGCAAGCCCTTGCATACACTAAGACCATATAAAGTCTAAACTCTTAGATTACTATACTTACCCAGACTATTGCTAATAAGAATATAGCTACTGGCTCCCCTCTTCTAACCAAGCCCTATAGAAAAAAGCGTAAAGCAAAAGATCTAACCCCATTTAACGGCAAGGGATCACCAATTAAAAAATAAGAAAAATTTAAGATATGGGAAATAAAGATCTAAGGCGTTTTCTAGAGGGATGTAAAGTGCTTTAAGACCCTAATGGACGAAGTCCTCTATATATTAGACATGCTGACAGATAAGGCCTATAACTATATTAAGCACGGCCTTAATATACTACGTATATACCCAAACAACTTAAGCAAATGGACTTTCTCCAACCAAGAGTCTATGCTCGTGTATATAAGGAAGCACTATAAGACCATTAATACAACTCAAGCAGTAAAAAATAAGTTAGATACCTTAATCTAAGGCAAGCGTAACTACTGGTCCTAGAAAGCAGAGCTTAATAAGTTAATAATTAAAGTAAATAAGACTAAGGAACAAAAAGTAGATTTACTTAAGAAGAATATTTCCTCTAAAATAAAGGACCTAGCCCTTACCCTTAGCCATAAGATCGGCGATGCTGACTATAAAGGTTAGAGTAAGTAGATGGATATGTTTACTTACAACCTATAAAACCACGCCTACTATACTAAGCTTAATACCACTAAGCTAAGTACCGCTAGCGGTTATTAACCTGCACCACCTAACAATAATACCTTAGCACCGGTACCGCAGAATGACCCAATAGACCTTAACACTGTTAAATTTAGTAGTAGTAGTGGTGGCCTCCCTAATAACGTCTAAAGACACCGCATAGATAACAGACTCTATATGGCATATGGTTAACCTAGCTACTAAAAAGATACTTACAACCCTAAAAGGAATCTAAATCCCCTCCCTATACTACTGCGCCAACCCCCTCTAAGCCACAGTAGATTCTTTAGCAGAGGGGATAGAAGTTAAAATAGTAACCGCGGATAAGGACGTGGGTTTAGACATAGAAACCTACCCCTACAATTCCCTTCCCTAATACAGCCCCAGCTAATAGTCCCGTACATAAACTACAGACAAGTACTCCATACCGCTACTAACCGTAAAACTGGCTATATCCTTAGTAAAGTACCCCCTAGCATATATACACCCTTAGAGACCAACACGTTAGGATATACTAACTAAGACCACAGTTACTAGCCAAGCCCTATAATTTAGTTATTAAAAGACCAACCCTTAGACTAAGTCGCCTCTAAAGGTTAAAACCATATAGGGAGGAGGATAAAAGGATTAGATCTATGCTACTAGATCAGTTAGATCTTGTTCTAAGCCAGCTACTACTTAACCTTAGAACAGTAAATAGCAATAGAAATACCATCCTTATTTAAACCTACCTCTCCTTACTACGCAACCTACTCCCATAAGTTTTTATTAAAACAGTAAGCCTTATTAACAGCAGTAGTACAGCACTAGCGTTCGCAGACGAAGACTTGCTTATAAAAAAGCACAATATTATAATAAAAAGACTCCTAGTCCTAAAACCACTCCGCCTTGCTAATGGACTTCTATCTAGCTTTATTACCCACTACTTTATAGCAAAAATAATAATTGGCTACTATACAGAATCTATACTCTTCTATATTATAAAGTTATTACCCTCTATACTAGTAATTCTTAGAATGCCCTAGCTTAAAAAGCATAACCTAAGGCTAGACTTCCCCGCCCTAGAGCTTAAGTTTAACTCTAACTACTATGCCTATAACTATCTCCTATGGCATATTCCTAACTGTAACCAAGTAGCACCATATAGACATATCGCATGGCCAACGCTTAGATATTGTTAGTTAATAGTAGAAGAGGTACCTAATACTAGTAAGCCAATACACGCAGTAAATAAAGTAGAGATTCTAGAAGACTGGATTACTGCCCTACCCCTAAGAAAATAAACACCGCTAGAACTATAAGTCCCCCGCATATACCTACTTAACCTAGGTCAGCTAATAAGACACCCGACTTTAAGTTAATTACTATACACACATGCAACCGTATATATAATAGCCAAAGGCGTTATAGCTAAGACCAAAACCAGAGTAATTAAGACCTTCCCCCTATAACGCCTAACCTTATACCCGTCTCCCACGCGTACCGTATAGGGCTACCGCCTTATTTCTATCCCCTTAGGCCAACCAAGCCGCGCTAGCCTAGCCGTAGCATTAGAAAACCAGACACGCCCCAACCTAGACAATATTAGATGCACTTATGCCATTAATTTCACCCAGTTCTATAAATAAAAAGGCGTAAAGGCAATAAGGATCTATATAGCGGAGCTAGTAGAAATAGAAAAATAAAAAGAGCACTAATAGCTGCTTAAAGAGCTGCCTATAGGCCTAATAGAAGTACCAAACCTATTAGAAAAGTCTTTCCGCTAACTAGTAAAAGGCAACTATACAATAGAGAAAGCCTATAAAGCGCTACCCCCTTATTTTTATAACTTCCTTAAGACAAACCTAAAAACCAAGGCTGAGTTTCTATGCCAGAAGATAGTCAACACTAATATTAAAAAATTCCTAAAAGGCAAACTAGGACTAACCCATAAAGACATTTTATAACGCCTACTAAAGGAGTTCTATAAATATATTAAGCATTTCCTCCCTAAGAATATAGACAAGCTACCCCCTTACTAACCATAGGACCATAAAATTAAGATTATTCCTAGAAACTAGGCCCTATATTACAAAAATAGACCGCTCTTACCTGCTAAACTTAGCTATATAAAGAAATGGATTAATAAGATACTGGATAAGGGTTTTATCCGCAAATCAACCTTACCAGCTGCCGCACTACTCCTCCTCACTATAAAGCCTAGTGGCGGTATGCAAATCTGCCATAACTACTAAGGCCTAAATATAGTTACTATTAAGAACCGGTACCCATTACTACTAATCCGCAAGACACTTAACGCACTCTATAGTGCTAAGTACTTTACTAAGCTTAACATAATCGCTGCGTTTAACCAGATCTAGATTGCGGAAGGCTATAAGTAGCTTACAGCATTTATCACCCAGTTTAAACTTTATAAGATGTTAGTTACACTATTTAGTCTCTGTAACGCGCCCACTATATTCCAGAACTATATTAACCATATTTTACACAACGCCCTTAACAACTACTGCACCGCGTATCTTAATAATATCCTTATCTTCTTAAAAACACGCGCCAAATATATAAAACATATAAATGAAATTATCCAGAGACTTAGTAATGCTAGACTCTAGATTAATATTAATAAGTCTAAGTTTTATACTACCAAAACAAAATATCTTGGCTTAATTATCTTAACTAATAGTATAACTATGGACCCTAAGAAGGTGCAGGCCCTACAGGAATAGAAGGACCCAACATTAGCCAAGGAACTATCGCAATTTCTTGGCTTTGTAAACTTCTACTAATAATTTATTCAAGGCTATTCCAAGGTAGTTAAGCCCATAATTAGGCTACTAAAAAAGAGCATTAGCTGGTTATAGGGCCGTAATTAAGCACAGGCATTCTGTTACGGACGCTTTAAGTACGATGTTACGACTACTTAGGGAAGAGTCGCAGGAAGCTAGTTGGTTAATACAGGCACGGTCCAGGATGGATCCGGTGGAACCGTGTGACGAGGAATGGTAGCCGAGTTATGTAACATGCTACGTAAGGAACGTAAGGAATGTAGTAAACGTATATACCTTATGTATAACACGTACCTCACGTACAAGAGAGGATTTCTTAGGAGTATGGTTATGTATTTAAAGGACCTCAGTCCCTACCATAGATAGTTCTCTCCTTGTAGTAAATCTTAGAATATAATTGGAGTTAATCTATTGGGTAACCACTCTACCAGTTATTATTATATTGTTGATTTGTTCTTACCTATATACCTAGCCTAATAATAGGACCCACCGTAGTTTCTACTACAAGGTTCCGTTACATATTCACTACTAAGGTTATGGTATTAAATAAGATTAAATAACATGCCACCTAAAGCACTAGTCACGACGGCGTTGACAATAGCCACAACCTTAGGACTAGGAGATATTAGTATAGTAGATATAGATTCTTAAGTAGTTACGCGAGGTTAGTTATAGGAAATGGTTAATCACTTATAAGATAATAATAGGATACTTAAAGAACGCATTAATGGAATTAGAGTAGCGAAAATTAAACTACCTTTAATTAAACGGTTCTTAGGGGAGAAGTTAAAGCTTAAGGGGTTTCTTACGTAGATGCACTTTAAGGTAATATAGGAAGGAGCGAAGTTAGTAATATTGTTAGATTAAGTAGCCTATACAGGATTGTTTCTAATAGGAAGGGCACTTAAGTGGTTTAAACTATATTTTACGGAGATATAGGCCAATGGCATAATAACTACTAACCAGGACGTATGGTATATATTTACCAGTTAGAATAGGTTCGCGGAACAACTAATATAGATATTTAGAGACCTGGAGGCTATAACCACAGCGGAACAAAAGCTTTAGAACTTAGTATAACGCACTTTAGCAATTAAGTATATAATACAGTTTTAAACACTAGCTATGTAGGTTAAGTGGAATAATAGGGCGCTTATAGCATAGTATAAGTAGGGACTTAAGGCTAAAGTCTAGAACGTAATTATCCTAATAGAAAATGCGGATACTCTAAGAGAGTTAATAGACTAGTTAATAAAGATTAATAATAGGATCTATTAAAGGGAACAAGCTAAGAGAGGGTAAGACAGAGTTCTATAGTTATATAAGGCGCAGAGTACGCAACGATAGACATAGAGTTAAAAACTATGGAATGGCGCAGAGCTAATAGACCTAAGCGGTACTAAAGAAACCTAAAGATGGGAAAAGAAACTATGGAAACCCAGAGGTTAAGGATTAAGTGATTAAAGGACTAAGGAGCAGAGGCTAAACCAGGGATCTTAGTAGTAGAAGACGTTTAGGCGGACTCCATAGTAAGAAAGATGGTTTAAAGATGGAGCTTATATAAATTGCGGAAAATAGGGTCATTTTGCCAGAGACTGTAGAGGTGGTTAGAGTAACTATGTGGTAAAGGGAACCAGACTAGCAGACAGCACGTATATATAGAGGGATAACAGTGCACTGCGAGGAATAAAAGAGTGTTTAATTAACAGTTTTGTATATTGTTATAACAACGCATACCAAATTCATAAGGACGCTAAGTACGGCGCAAGCTATTGGCTATAAGAGCTAGAGTTAAAAGGACTCCAAGGAACCAGAGAGTTAGATGAAGAATAGGATCGACTCTATAAGCTAGATTAAGATGTTACAGCAATATACAGACGAAGATTAGTAGTAATAATAATAGAGTTAGAGTACTTATTGATTAACAGCGACGAGGACGAAAAGGAGGCTAACTAGGAGCACTTAAACCTTAATAACGCAACAGAAGCAGAGACTAAGACCATCACCAAACAAGGTTCAGTAACGGGTATAGCGATACTGTTGGATACAATTTCTATCGCTTTACGAGATAATAGGAGCAATATTTAGAAGAAACTAAGCAAGCAGATAACTACTAGTGCTAGCTTATTACTTGGTAAAGGCAAAAGGCTATAGGCTTAAGATTCTTAAGAGGAGATAAGAGAAGCTTAAGATTCTTAAAGTGAGATAAGACACACCTAAGAACCCATAATGGACGAAAACTGATGGGAAAGGGCAGTAACTTAGTTTAGTAACAAACGAATAAGTATAGGACGTAAGTTCAAGAACTATAAGTTTAGGGAACAAATAAGAACGTTAGTAATTCCAAGTGAACGCAGTGTTTAGCCTAAAGATTAAATAGTTAATACCAGGATTAAAAAGTAAGATAACTATAAAGATCTAGCTATAAGACGCAGAAAATAAAAAACTATAGATAAGTTTAGAATAAGAATTATTACATAGTAAGAGCAAAAGCTAGACAAGAGGTCAGCTACGCTAGGTTATATAAAGGATAGAGCACCCGTATAAAGAGTTACTAATAGGCCAAGTACAGGGACACCTAGGGTAAAGTAGTTAGATAAACTAGAATAGGAAGAAGATCTAGATATCCTAACTAGGTTTAAAGAAAGATATACTAAAGGATATTATAATATAGCGATAACAAGGTACTTTCTAATAGATAAACCATATATACTAAACCAGTTATACGGAAAGTGGTATAGGCAACAACACAATAATAAATAGGAAGACTTTTATATATAGCTAAATAAAAAAGTTGTCTAAAACCAACCTATTACAGAGAAACGCATAAGTTATATTAAAGGAGCATTAATTATAACGTTAAGGAACCTAGAAGAGGGATCTAGGGATTAGAGAAGTAAGTAATAAATCTTAGTACCTATAGTAGAGATACCAGTAGTTAGGTTAACTAAGTATAGGTTTAAACTTAAAAATAAAGATAAATTAAGAGTTAACCCAAAACATATAGCGTATTATATACTATCGTGGATAGCTTGTGTAGATAATATGTGTAACATATATAGAGCACTAAAAGACAAGAACCAGAAGTACCTAGTAAGGATATATTAGGCACCAGAGGAAAAGCGGTTTAGGAATACTAAGTATATACATAGATGGCACCCAGTAGAAGTATAAGGTTAGGGAGACTTAATACTTTAACTAGAAAGATTTCTTATGGAAGAATGCCTAGATAAATAATAGTAGTGGGAGTGCCCAGAGAACACTTATCTATAGTATATAGAGGAAAAGAAATAAACTAAGTATTGGCCTAAGTTAGACTAAGTACAGGCAGGATCTAGCAGCTAACAGTTAGGAAAAAGAGAGGCGTATAGAACTAGAGGGAACTAGTATTAAAGCCTTAGACCCTTAAAGAAATTTAAGAATAATACCTAAATTTATAAGCTAAGTGGTAAGATTAGTAGTTTAAAGCGTTAGTAGATAGTAAAGTAACTAGAAACCACATATTACTAAAGGTAGTAGAAAGGATAGAGTTACCATATAGATAGAAGGAACACCCGTATCCACTTATAACAATTTTAGGAGATTAGATAGCCTATAGAGGAAGCATTATTAATCTTAAAATAGGACCTATTTAGTTAACTATTAAAGGAAAACCAGTTAGAATATCTTTTAATATCCTACTATTAGGACAGGATAAGGCGATACTAGGAATGCCTTAGTTATAGGAGTACAATCTAAAGATTAATTGGGTTATAGGTTAGGTTAATATTAAGGATACTTAATAGCGTAAAGTATAATAGTAAACTAAGTTGGTATGGTACCAAGTTGGAGCTATATACAAAGAGACTAAGCGAGGCTTAAGTTATATACCAAAGAGATACCACAAGTATGGTAAAAAGTTATGGTTATTAGAAAGTAAAAAGCTGTTAAAGTATATAGCATAGGACTATAAGATAGAATTGGAAGAGGGAATAAGTCTAAAGTTCTTTCTAATCTATAAGCTTACTAAAACAGAGTTAGTAGCGCTTAAAGAGTTTATCTAGGAGAACTTATATAAGGGATATATTAGACCGTTATAGTTATCAGCAGAATATCCAGTATTGTTTATCCTAAAGAAAAACGGAAAACTTAGGATGTATATAGACTACAGATAGTTAAACAGTATTATTAGAAAGGATAGGTATCCTTTACCCCTAATTAGCGAAATCTAAGACAGGATAGGCAACGTAAAGATCTTTACAAAGATAGATCTAAGATGGGCGTACTATTAGATCAGAATCAAGAAAGGCAACAAATAGAAGGTAGCCTTTAAGTTAAAGGAAGGACTATATAAACCATTAATTATGCAATTTGGGCTTATAAACGCACTAGCAACGTTCCAGAAGCGAATTAATAGTATATTAGGAGAACACCTAGATGAGTTTGTTATGGTATACCTTAATAATATTATTATCTACTTAGAGAGTAAGGAAGAACACGGAGAACACGTTAAATAGGTCTTAAAGAGACTATAGGAAGAACAGATGCTAGTAGTAATTAAAAAATACAAGTTCTTTATAAGAAAAACTAATTTTGTAGAATTTATTATTAAACTAGGGAAAATCAGCATAGACCTAAAGAAAGTTGAAGCTATAGTGAGTTGGCAAGAACCAGAGAATATTATATAGTTAAGGTCGTTTCTAGGGTTTTGTAACTACTATAGGAGGTTTATAGCATAGTGGTTAAAAAGTATTAAGCCATTTACAAGACTAATAAAGAAAGAGGAACTATAGGTTTAAGGTAGCAAATAGAAGGAGCTATTTTAGGAACTTAAAGAGTTGTTTACCTAAGAACCAATCCTTAAGATCTATTAACCAAAGTTAGAAACGGTTGTTAAGATAAATATATTAGACTTTGCACTAGGAGTATATTTACTATAGAGGCACTAGGACGCATAGCACCTAGTAGCGTACTATAGTCGGAAAATAACACCACTAGAGTTAAACTATAACATCTACAACAAGGAGTTATTAGGTATAGTTACAGTACTTAAAAAATAGAGAGCATTCTTATAAGGTATAGAGAAACCATTTATAGTTAAGACGGATTATAAAAACCTTATAGGATTTCTAATAACAAAGGAACTTAACTAAAGATAGGTTAGATGGGCGGAAATGCTTATAGAATACCATTTTGAAATTTAGTATACTAAGGGTACAGACAATACATAAGCAGATGCTCTAAGTAGAAAGGCTAAACTACAAAATAACGAAAAGCTATTAGGAGCTTTATTGCAAAAGGATCAAGATGGATTAATTAGGTATAATTATCTAAGAATTATAGCAACTAAAAAAAGTCAGATCCATAAGTCACTAAAAAGTAATTAAATACAGAAGATCTAAGAAGTATAGATAGAGGATCTAGACTTAGAGCAATATAAAAATAGAGAAGCAATATATATGCCTAATTCTATTGCAGAAGAATTTGTTAAGGAATTCCACAAGGGAATAATATAAGAATATAATAAAGCTACAGACTTAGTGTTAAGACTTTAGGAGAAGTACATTATTTAAGAAATCTGGGGACTAGTAAGACAAGTTACAAAAGAATATCCAAATTACTAAAGGAACAAACTGACGAGGCACAAGCTATATGGAGGGCTATAACCTATTAAAGTACCAGGAAGACCATGGGAAGTCATATTATAGGACTTTATTATTAAGTTACCAAAGTTAAGAGATCCTATTACAGGATAAGATCATGACGCGATTTTAGTAATAGTGGATAAGCTAATAAAGTAGGGATACTTTATAGCATGCACTAAAGAGATATTAGTAGAGGATATTGCTAGAATCTATATAAAGGAAGTATTTACAAGGCATGGAGCACTAGATAAGATTATATTAGATAGAGATCTAAGATTTATAGCAGTATTTTAGAAAGTGTTTCTAGCAGAATAAGGAGTTTGCGTAGTAACCTCTACAGCGTATTATCCGCAGATAGATGGATAAATGGAAAGACTAAACTAGACACTAGAACAGTATCTAAGGTATTATATTAATCACGCATAAAACAATTGGGTATTGTTATTACCAGTTATATAGTTTATATATAATGCAACACTACAAGAAGGAATAGGGATATTACTATTTAAGGCAAATTATAGGTATAAACTAAGAACGTCATTATCGCCATATTAAGTAAAAAAGACGAGTAGCACAGCTAAGTAAAGGATAGAGACATTAATAAATCTTTATATAAACCTTACGGAAACAGCCAAGCTAGTATAGTAAAGGATAAAAGGGTACTATAATGCTAAGAGATCTAAGGGACCAGATCTTAAGGAGGGAGATAAAGTGTGGCTACTATATAAAAATTTTAAAAGTTGACGACCAAGTAAAAAGTTGGACTATGTTAGACTAGGACCTTTCGAAATTGCGTAAAGAATTTTATTGATTATGTATAAGTTAAACCTACCAGCCAAAATAAAGATCTACCCTATATAATATATCGCGATGCTAGAACTAGCACATGGAGATATTAAGCCACCAGTTTATAAGGCAGACACATACAGAGGATAAAAAGAAGACAAATAGCAAATTTTAAAAATCATTAGTCACGAGGACATAGATAACGAAATATGGTATAAAGTAAAGTAGATAGGCTATAGTGAGACTACCTAGAAGCTACTAAGCAACCTAGAGAACGCTATAGGAAAGGTAAAGGAGTATTAGAAGAAAGCAGGTTAGGGAGCGTTAAAAAAGGATCGCTAAAGAATAAGTTACCTAAGGGGGACCCAAGAGGAGCAATTGCTAAGCTACTTGGAGTTGTTTTCCTTGTAGAAGGAGAGCTAGTCCTTTTATTACCTAGCTTGTCAAGACCCTGTTAAACAAGTTTTTACTCCTTGGAATAAACCTTCTTATGAACCTTCTTAAGACGAAGCAGTTGAGCAGACGCCGTAATCCGAGCGTCTAGGGCCTTCTGTTCCACGTTCTAAGAACATTCCAGCTTAGCCAAGGCAGCGAAGAGCTTACCGTCGAGCTTTACAGCGGCAGATTAAACATGAGACCCTATAATAAGTTACTTAGGGAACTTAAAGACTGTTAAGAGTTATAGGACGTGCATACTTAGCGTTAGAGGAAGAACGAAAATTACAGAATAATTAAACGTTTGCTTTAGTGCACTCCGAGCAAGATAAGGGTTGTCAAGACAAAGGACTCGCTATCGCAATATATACTAACCCCGCTTTCATACAATAAGAATACGGAGACGACATTATCTCACTAAGCGACAGTATGGCAGCCATAGTAAGAGTATAACGTTACGCGTATAAAGAAGAAGAAGCTTTAGGTATAATAAGCAAGGATATTAACTAGACTAATTAAACAGATATTATACCTCTAGTGGACGACTTGGAGATATTAGGAATCTTTAAGGACGAAGATAAAGAGGAGGGAGATAGTGTTACGGACGCTTTAAGTATAATATTATAACTACTTGGGGAAGAGTTGCAGGAAGCTAGTTAGTTAATATAGGCACGGTCTAGGATGGATCCGGTGGAACCATGTGACGAGGAATGGTAGCCGAGTCATATAACGTGCTACGTAAGAAACGTAAGGAACGTAGTGAACGTACGTACCTCACGTATAACACGTACCTTACGTACAAGAGAGGATTTCTTAGGAGTATGGTTGTGTATTTAAAGGACCTTAGTCCCTACCGTAGATAGTTCTCTCCTTGTAGTAAATCTTAGAATATAATTGGAGTTAATCTGTTGGGCAACCACTCCACCAGTTGTTATTACGTTGTTGATTTGTTCTTACCTATATACCCAGCCTAATAATAGGACCCACCGTAGTTCCTGCTACAAGGTTCTGTTACACATTCCAGACCCTAAAAACAGCGTTTACTACAGCACCGGTCCTAGCGTATTATAACTACACAAAGAAGACTATAGTAGAGACAGACGCCTTAAACTGGGCTTTAGGTGGAGTGCTCTCCTAAGCTAACAAAAATAACAAGCTTAAGCCAGTTACATTTTTCTCTACTAAGCACTTAGCCCCTAAATGCAACTATAAAATATATAATAAGGAGCTCCTAGCAATTATTAAGGCACTAGAAGAATGGCGTCCCAAACTATAAGGAACTAAGCAGCTATTTAAAATTATCACAGACCATAAGAACCTCCAGACTTTTATAACAATAAAATAACTAAACTAGCGCCAAGTCCGCTAGGTTAAGTTCCTTTTCTAATTTAATTTTATTATTACCTATAGGCCTAGCACTAAAGCTATAATCCTAGACGCTTTTAGCCGCCTCCTAGGCGTTGTACCTGCTAATGCTAATAACAAATGTCTATAACACCAAGACCGCGTCGTCTTACTACCAAAGAAAGTTAACCTTACTATCCTAGAAGAACTACTAAGCGAATCCCAAGACTAGAGCATTAAAGACTTTATTATAGTAATGGACCCAGAGCCTAAGAAAAAAACCCTTAAGGAGCTTATTAAGAATGCCTATAAAGAGAACAAACTCGCTAGGAATATATTGGCTGCGCTATATAAACAGGAAGACTATAAAGCACGCCGTTGGCCCAAGCAGATTAGGAAGCTGCTCCGCTATAACAAATCCAAATATTTAATTATTAACGGCCTAATCTACTATAGGAATTAAGTATTTGTCCCTAATTTACCTAAACTCTAACTAGAAGTTATATACCGTATGTATAGTTTAGGCCCCGCGGGCCACCTAGGCCAAGTTAAGACACTAGACCTCCTTAATTAAACATATTAGTAGCCAGGTATTTTACAGTTCACGGCTACCTTTATAAAAGACTGCGCTCTTTGCTTCCGTATAAAGACCCTATACTTAGCACCGCCCAGTTTCCTAAAACCACTAGAACTACCAGTCCGCCTATAGACCAATATCTCCATTAACCACGTTATTAAACTGCCTAAGTGCCTTTATAACAGAAAAATATATAGACATATCTTTGTTATTGTTAACCGCCTAACAAAGATAAGATACTTTATTCCCATTACTAGCCTAGACACTAAGGAGCTTATTAAAGCATTTATCTATACTATCTATAAGTTACACGGCGCTCTAAATACTATTGTTTCTAATAGAGGCTCTTTATTTATTTCTAACTTCTAGCGTTGCCTAAACTAGCGCCTAAAGGTAACCCTAAGCCCTAGCTCTACATAGTACCCTAAAATAGATAGCTAAACTAAGATTATTAATATAGCAATAAATAAGTACCTATGCGCCTTTATAAGCTTTACCTAAGACAACTAGGTAGATTAGCTCCCCCTTACTAAGTTTGCTACAAATAACTAGGTTAATAAAACCACAGAAATCTTACCGTTCTTTGCCAACTATGGCTATAACTGTAAGGGATATTATTGCGGTCACCTCGGGTTGCCCTTAGGACAACCCCCGGACACCCCTCGGACGTCCATCGGTCACGTGCCGGAGGCACATGCCCGTAGTATATAGTCTCCACAATCCTCAAGGCCTTACCTCCTTAAGGATTCGTCTCTCTTACCAATCTATCTTGTTCCACAATCGTGTTCTTATAGCCCCCTGTCTACAAGTTCCTCTCACATTCGAATCCTTCCTACTCTTTTTTAGAAGGGCAGCTGGCTTTAAGAACCAGATTGTGTGTTTATATTTTGTTTATACCTACCATTCCTCCCTTAAAATCTCGCGACGACCTAAATGGAAACTCTATAGATACCTTATGGAAAGCCGTCGCGCCAAAGCAGGAAGGTCCCTCCGATAATAAGAGATTGCGACAATACAAACCTCTAGGCAAGACGGCCGAACAAGCCCTAATACCCAGATGCACCAGGAGCTCGAAGACTCTTACACACCTATAGTTACCGCTAAGGAAAACGCAGATACCCTCTATAACGGTTATAACGCTGCCGGAAAGCAACTGGAACCCCTCCGGCCCCACCTAGGCCAATTGGAAGATTAAGCGCCAGAGATAACCCTAAGATCTTCCCCTAAGCCAGAAATGCTAGAGGAATACACTAATATGTCTAATTAGGGATCCAACCAAAACCCTCCCGGAGGACCATCGGCCCATAATTAGTATAGTAGTGGTACATAGACTGCCTATAAGCCAAGCGGGCCTACCCCTTTTGGTAACTTAACCTAAACATTAACTTAAGACCCGAGCCTTATTGGGAAGCCTATACTAGCTACTAGTACCAATACCACCTCTATAGCTAGAGCTTCCCTAGGCCTAAATTTAGAAAGTTAAGAGCCCCACACCAATTTTCTTTAAGGAGAATATTGGGAAGCTGCCGCTAGGCTCTTAGAAGCCATGCGGGAAGGAGCCACTAATAAACATATTAGAAACCTCTAGGGGCAAGTCCAAATCTAGTAGAGCTTAATCTAGGCTAGATAAAATCTTTTACAACCTAGCCAAGGCCTAAGGCTTCCTAGGGGCTACCTAGTATCCACCTAAGGAGATATAGAAGACCTAGAGAGGTATCTACATAACAAATAGAAAAAAGATATAGACTAACTGGCCAAGGCCTCTAATAGTCTAGAACTCCGTTATAAACCCACTGCCTAATAGTTGGACAATTGGTTTTGTGAAGTAGACAACTTCTTTAAGATGCTAATAATCCAAGATAATACCAAAGAACGTACATAGTAGATTATTAGCAAGATTAAAAACCGATTACTAAACCAGATTACGCTTAATCAACTTAATAAAAAGCAAATTACTATATGGCCATAGCTATAGACCTTCCTAAAGGGTTAGACCTAAGATCCGTATATTATACAATACAATAATACAGAACAATTCTGGAATGGTATATAGTTGGACCATTAAGACTTCCGCCAGTTTATAAACTTTATAGAAACTTATGCTTAGCAGATAGATCTAAAGCCCTTTAAAAACAGGGACGGCAGCGTCTATAAAAAGGAGAAGATTGGATTTATCTAGGCTAGAATTAAGCTAGCAATTCGTGACAAAATAAAGCGCGTAGGAGCCCTACCGCGGATTACCGCATATACGGATTTTAAACGAGCGGTTCTAAACGCCGAGGATACAGTAAGGAACTAGACCTCTTCTAGTAGGAGGCTAAGGTGTCACTAGAAGCGCAGGCACTTTAGTAGCAACGCAGGGCAGATCTAACCTTTAAAGAAGCTGTTCTTAAAGAGAACTTCAAAAGGGTTAAAGTTAGGGGCCTTAAGTAATGGGAAAGACTCCTAGGGCCAACCTAACACCCGTCTAGCACCTTTATAGGAACACTCTAAAAAGTTAAAAGAAAACTCTAAAGGCAAATCTTATTAAAAGAAGCAGGGCAAAAAACGCACTAACAACATAAAAAAAGAAAAGCCCTAGTTGCGGACCTCTCCCAGCTACAACTAGGGCAAGATACAGAAGGAGAGACTCTCCGTATTGCTATTAAGCTGGAAATGGCACTCCCTATAGGTAAGGTACGTCAGTTCCAAGCACTATATAACAGCGGCGCCAAAATCAATCTCATATAATATGATTTGGTAAAAGAGCATAAGCTTATCCCGTTACTAAGGTAGCGGAAACCTATCGTAGGGTTCCTAAATAAGCATTAAATTAAACTATATAGTGCCCATAAGCTTACAGTGTTAGTAGCCAACATGCATAACTGCACTAAGGTAGTCAGTCTGCAACCCTTCTGGGCGGCTAACTTCAAAGGCTATAACCTTATTCTTAGATACCCTTAGCTTGCGAAAGCAGATCTTAAGATACGCTTTAAGACAGGAGCCTTTAAATAGTGGAACGATAAAGAATTAGAAGGGCGTATATTACTAATAAGCTTAAAAGATATCCTAGAAGATATGGCTCTAGGTAAAACAGTATACACTCTATACCTAAAGGAGTATTAGATCGAACCCCTGTTCCATAGCAAGATGGGTATAGAGCCTAGCATAGGTAATAACCCCTCTATAACGGAGACCCCACGGGGAGCTGCCGGACAGGTCGTAGAGATACTATAGGGAGGCGGCGATCTTGAAGATCTTACAAAATACTTCCACTGCCACAGGTTACTCTGGCTTAAGCAATATACAGAGAATATACTACGGCACCTTAAACGCTGCGTTAAAGAATTCCCTACCCTCTATTAGCTACCGCATGAAACGGTTTAACGTACGGTAGCAACCATATACGAGCAACCACCATAGCGCGCAACGCTACCCATAGGCATCCTAAGGGAGCTCTAGGACCTACCTAACAACGATATAGAGGACGAACGCGACCCTAATCTATTAAATATTCCATTAGGCCTAAGGGACTTACTAAGGGTATTCTCGGGCAGGCGAGCCAAAGTTATAGCGCAAAACTTGGAATACGATTATGTAATTAATCTAGAAGAGGGTAAACAACCCCCAAACCTTCCTATTTATAACCTCTCTCGCAAAGAGCTTAAGATCCTACGGGAATACCTCAATAGTATATAGGAAAAGGGATGGATCCGGCCCAGTAAGTCGCCAGTAGGCGCACCGATCCTTTTTATCCCAAAACCGGATAGAACTATGAGGCTATATATAGATTATCGCAGTCTTAATAAGGTCACAATTAAGAACCGTTACCTACTACCACTAGTTAGTAAAATGCTGGATTAACTATCTAGGGCGAAGATCTTTACGAAGCTAGACCTATAAAACGCCTATTATAGGCTCCGTATCAAAGAAGGGGATAAGTGGAAGACCGCTTTTAAGACCCAATACAGCCACTTTAAGTATATGGTAATGCCTTTTGGGCTAGCCAATACGCCTGCAACATTCTAATCGTATATTTACAGAGCCTTAGGGGGACTAGTTGACCGCATATACATTATCTATTTAGATGACATCCTAATCTACTTAGAAGACAAGAATTAGTATAAGTAACACATCCGCCAAGTGCTGGAATGTTTGGATAATTGGGGCCTCTATACTAAGGCGTTAAAGTATACCTTTAATACTAAGCAGGTCGAGTTCCTGGGTTATATTATAACGCCTATAGGCGTAGTTATGGACCTAGTACAGGTATAAACGATCCAAGAGTAGCCGGAGTTAGAGAGCTACTAGGATATTTAAGTATTTCTAGGCTTTACTAATTTCTATAGGCGCTTTATCTATAACTACTTAGATATTGCCTAACACCTATTTAACTATATTGCGGAAGCTTTCTAAGACCCAGCCTAAGGAGTAAAAAGCTTAAAGGCGGGAAGAAAGAAAACTAAGAAGGGACCAACCAAATGGTATAAACCATAGTTATGGCCTGGAAAGGTTTAGGAGGCCTTCTAGGAACTATAAAAAAAGTTCACAGAAGCTCTATTACTACGGCATTTCAACCCAGATTAGCCATTAATGATAATTACTAATATATCGAATTTTGCCCTTATAGGTATCCTACTGCAACCTAATAGGGATCTGGACGCTACCCAGCTCTACTAGAGACCAGTAGTATTCTATAGCAGAAAATTCCAGGGGCCTAAAGTTAGGTATTATACCCACAATAAGGAACTGCTGGCTATAGTCAACTGCTTTAAATAGTGGCAACATTACCTTAAACACGTAAGCCATACTACTTATATACTCTCAGATTATCATAATCTACGCTACTTTATAACTATAAAGGAGCTTATACCTTAACAAGCCAAATAGGCAAAGAAGCTCGCGCGATTTAATTTTAAGATTAAATATAAGCTAGGGGAGAACAACCCTACTAATAAACCGTCACAACGGCCAGACTATACCAAAGGCTTTAAAACGGGAGAAGGAAAACAGATAATAGATATCTTACTCCCTATATTACAGAACAAGCTCTAGGTGTAGGATGCTTAAGCACCTATAGCTCCATGTACTAAGTCTCAGGCGGTGTAAACCCTATTAGTCTCCACTAACGTTCCAGCTGGCACCCGGTCCGTTGCCGTTAAGGGTCCAAATATACCTAGACAGGACGTCCCTAACACATTCTCGGAACCTAGTAATATATTACCCCTAATTACTAAGCTATCCTCTCAAACCAATAGCGAAGCTATAGAGCAATTGGAACTTAGAGCCCTATAATAACCAAAGGACTTTAACCTCATAGCGGCCTTCCTAACGCATGCGTATTGAAGAGTTATAAGATCCATGGTACCATCTAGCCTCATACTTAGAGCAGTACGGGACGAAACAGCTTTTATACAGGAACCATCTAAAAGGTTAACAGATCTCATCTATAAGGTATAACAGAGGGACGCTTTCTATGCCATTTTTAATACGGAAGTAGACCGGAAATGTAACGGAAAGAAAGCTGCAAGACGCTAAAATTAGGAACTAGACCCAATGGGCCTACTACGTAGAAATAGTAAGGTTTAGGTGCCACTAGAAGCAAATCTACAGCAGAAGATTCTTATAAAGAATTACAATAATCCTCTAGGCGGCCACTATGGTCAAGCCAAGACAGTGGAATTACTTTAGCGCAAATACTATTGGCTAAAGCTTAAGCAGGAAGCAAAGGAGTACATTAGCTATTATAAGAAGTATTAAGTATACAAGATCCGTAGGCATAAGCCATAGGGTCTACTTAAATTAGTTCCCCCCACCAGTAAGCCATAGCAATATTACGCTATAGACTTCATTATAGATCTCCCGCCATCTAAAGATGGCTAAGGACAAACATACAATTCGGTCCTTATACTTATCAATAGGTTTTTAAAGTACGTCCAATACCTTCCCATTAACAAGATAATTAACGCACAAGCGCTTACTAGCCTAATTAAGGAGAAATACTTTCTTAAAATAGACTAGCCGCACTCCATTATTACCAATAGGGGCAGCGTCTTTATAAGCCAGTACTGGTTGGATCTATGCTTTTATTTAAAGATAGACTACCGTTATAGTACAGCTTTCCATCTATAAACGGACAGGCAAACGGAACGCCAGAACTAGGAACTAGAGTCTTATCTACAAATATATTTAAACTACCAGTAAGACAATTAGTGCGAACTACTTCTATACACGGAGTATACCTATAACTCAAAGCAACACGCATTATATAAGTATATACCAATCTAGATTGCCTATGGCGTCTAACTATCTGGGTTTAATGGTATACCTAGCAATCACTGGCTAAGGCCGCATAATCAATTATAGGATCCTACCAGGAAGTTAAAGGACATCTACTAGAGAGTATAAGGATACCTCCAGAAATAGGAAGAGTAATAAAAGTATACAAAGCAGAGCCTATAAGATGCCTAAGAGCAGCAGAGACTCTAGTATAACCGTAAATACTAAGACAAGCATTTTAGAGTAGGCGATAAGGTTCTATTACGTTTAACAAATATCAAGACCCGTCAACTATTAAAGAAGCTCGATGCAAGATACCTAGGTCCCTTCTAAGTTAAGAAATAAATTGGCAAGCTAGCCTACCGTCTTTAGCTACCCCTATCTATAGCCTATATACATTTAGTGTTTCACATAAACCTACTAGAGCCATGGCATAGACCACTACTAGAAAAGAACTTCTATCTAGGCCCAATTAAACACCCTAAGGTAGTAGGCAAGCGGTACGAGGTTAAAGTTATACTATGCTATAAGTCTGTTAAGAACAAGCTTTAATATGAAGTTAAATAGCTAGGCTAGCCCGCTAAGGACTCTATATAGAAACTAGAGGATCACCTTAATTATTACAAAGATATTCTAAAAGAATATTGGGACTAAGGTCCACAATCTACAAATCGCAGAAAGCGCTCTAATACTATGGTGTTATCGCAACTTATAAAGAAAGCTCATGGTAGGCCACAAAAGGCCCCAAAGAGTAAATAGGTTAAATTGGATATAGAACGGACAGGCTCCGGAAACCATAAGGATTAGGGCTATAGCCTAAGGCAGGACAGGTCCTTAGCCTTTTTATATATATAGCATAGAGTTAATAGGGCATTTTGCTAGAATTGCATTCCCATTTATTAATCTATATTAGGAACATTGTTCCTAGGGCTCCTAAGCCCTTCTCAAAAGCCTTCCAAGGCCTTCCCAAGCACCTAATTAAGGTACTCAATTGCTACTATATACAAGAATAAATCCCAAATGCCTAATCTGAAAAGCCACTATGCCTCATCCTTAGGAGCAGGGTTAGTATCCATTGGCCCTCCAAGGGATGGCTAACAGGAATGAGATCCCTTTATAGGTATATAAGTAGGCATAAAAACAGGGGCAGGATAATAAGGTGTAGCTAGGGCAGAGATTCTTAAACGCTTAACACTAATATTAGGTTTAAACCAATACCAACAAAGCTCTTGCGGCGTCAGCTTATAGTTAATAAAGACACGCTCAAGCCCAGAATAAACAGAGATATTAGCTGGCTAGTATAGTCCAGAACCACCTAGACCTTACTACAGCAACTGTTAGTTACCTATCCGCTAGGTACCCGAAGGGTAACCTACCTAATACCGCATTATATTATGCTCTTTCGAAACTTGACGCGTATACGCGAACTCCTTCTTATAGTAGACGGCAACCTTCTTCTTATCACCCCCATCCTTTACCCTATCCTTAGTATACCAGCCTTGCTCCCTTATCAGGCGTTACTAGCTGGCTTGCTGGGAATTATGGGCGGTGTAGATAGCTATAGCGTAATCTTAAATTCAACCAAGTTGTTCAGCATTTGCGCTAGAATAAGAGAGAGCCCGGGCAATATAGTAGTTAAGGACATTAAAGGAACGTCGCCACTTAGGCCCAGGCTATTAAAGCTATAGTTAGCAATAGAAATCTATTAAGAATAGAAAAGCTCACCTTAACGCAACTGCCGCTCTTAGTATGCATGCATCAATTACAAGGACTAAAGGTATTGGATCTGACGTAGTGCGTCTTATTACAAGCCTCCAGAATCCTCTTATTAGACTTCTGGTCTTTTAAGAACGTGCAGGCAAAATCATTTAGGTAGGACCAGCACCAGTTACGGGTTAGCGGAGGTTGGGGTTCCATATACAACAGCAGGGCTAAAATACGCTAAGGAATTAGCTTAGAAGAGCAGTCAGTAGAAGAATAAAGAGGCATATTAAATTAATAACGGAAAAGAAGAAAATCTTAATGATATATCAAAGATACGTCCAAAATTGGACGAAGACTAATAATAGGAAGTAAGGTGTTAAGGAAAAGGATCAAGCTCAATAAGTAAGGTGTCTTTATAATTCACCTCCCAACACCCTTCTGGTAAATAGCCGCAACCTTGCCGATATAACTCCGTTATAATAGCGCAATTCAGAAAGAAGGAAAAACAAGTATAAGCCATTCAGCCATCACTTCCTTATAAAAACTGATTACGTGGCCGGGGGAAGGCAATTAAGACGTCAATTAAAGACGTATATAGGTTAAATTATACCTAAACGATACTACAGTATTAAAAGAATAACGTTATAGACGTTTTTAACAATCGCATAATAGCTACAGGCGCTATTGCGAAGTGTCTCCTGTTTGCTAGGCAGTAAAGCTACGCCAATTATATAGCACAGGACTACCAGATTTGAAACCATATACACCAAATCTTAAGAGATAAGTCTCTTTAATTAACTAATTAATTACCCAACCGCATATAGCAGCCTAAGGGCAAATGTGGGAGCAATGCGTTAGTAACGTAGGGGATTAGGAGAAAGGATTACAGATTATATCTTAATAGTTAAAGACAACGGTGAGCTAAGGCCCTATACGTTAAATCCTATACCAAAAGGTTCTATAGAACCATATTAGGAACACCAAATTGCCTATAACACTCGCGATTAATTGCAGACCAGTATAAAGGCTTAAAAGTAGAGTTGCATAAAAATCCTTAGGTTAGCCTAGGTAGTTACCAGCACGCTTCTAGTAGGCTTCCAATGGGTCTCCCAGCAATCCTTGCGTCTTTTCTCTAGTCATTGTTTTTCCTTATTAAGGTTTTCAGGAGTTTAAAGCAGGGGTTAGATAGATAGATAATATACAACGGTATACCAATATCTCTCCGAACCCCTTCTGGGACAAGCCCTCTATAATCTCCCTACCGCAAGGTAATGGCGATCGGGGGCCGACCGCAAGAAGGGGGGGGGCAATGTAAGGGATATTATTGCGGTCACCTCGGGTTGCCCTCAGGACAACCCCCGGACACCCCTTGGACGTCCGTCGGTTACGTGCCGGAGGCACGTGCCCGTAGTATATAGTCTCCACGATCCTCGAGGCCTTACCTCCTTAAGGATTCGTCTCTCTTACTAATCTATCTTGTTCCACAATCGTGTCCTTATAGCCCCCTGTCTATAAGTTCCCCTTACAATAACCCACATCTGGGCGTTAAACCAGCAGGCCCCTAGCTATTAGCCCTATCTGTATATGCAAAGAAGGAGTACCTATAAGCTAATACTATTGCTAACCACTTTAAGCACATCTTAACCTAGCTTAAAGCCCTAGCTTATATCTCCCAGTAATAATATAAGACAACGCTAATATAAAACAAGACGAAGGTATAATATTTAAAAAGGATAATATGGTTATAGTCAGCCTTAAAAACATAAAGACTAACCAGCCTAAGAGGAAGTAGAATAATAACTGGGACGGACCCTGGCCCGTCCTAGCTGCCTATAGAAGAGCAGTTATAGTTAACCTCCTAGACCATATCTGTGTTAATAAGTCTTTCTATACTTTAAAAGTCCGCCTTTAGTTCCTTAAAGAGATCCCTAGTTAAGTACATATTAACAAAGAGGAACGTTATAATATTATAGGCAGGATAGCCGAAAGGGATAATAATGGCAATATCACGGATAAGTGGGAATTTAAAAAGATCCTTAATATATATAATAAACAAATGGATAAGCACGGCCTAATATATTATATTAAATGGAAATATTATAATAAGAAACCTGGGAACCCAAGAAATCCCTAAAAGGGTACAAGCGCGTACTACTAAAGTTCTATAAACAACACCCTAAAAAGCCAGGACTCCCAAACTAGGTATAAAATAAGGGAGAGCCACGCCAAGGCCATAGCCGACCACAAAGGTAATTTATAGTGGTTAAGATCTCATGGAACTTCAACCGCCGGTTAAAGTTATCTAATTGGCCAGTTTTTTTGCCAAGAAGCGCCATATAGTGGCAGTATAGAGTTCTGCCAACTTTGTTTATTAATCTAACCAATTAAGATTTTCTATACCTAGTATAGAAAATCGCTATTAGCTCGGTCAAGGGCAGTAAGCGGAAGTAACATCTTTGCAGCAAAAATAAGTTACCTATTCGGTTTAGGGACCAAACCTTCTGGGGAGGGGAGTACTGTCACAGCACTGTCCTAACGCATACTGTCTTGTACTGTCTTGTACTGTTTTCTACTATTGGCTAGCCCACCACTAGCGCCTTGGCGGCTGCCCCTACTATTTATATACAATACCCCCTTTCACCTCCTTCTCCTCTTTATACCACAATGTAGTTATTTAGCCTACTTGCATTATAGCACTGTGACAGTAACCTTATTTTCTACAATTTATATAAGCTTCTAATTTAAACTAATCTTCTTATTATGGAGTCCGCCTAAACGTCTTCTATTAATAAGATCCCTAGTTTATCCTCTGCTCCTTAGTCCTATAATTACTTAATCCTTAACCTTTAGGTTTCCATGGTTTTTTATTCTATCTCTTAAATTCTTTAGTGCCGCTTAAGTCTATTAGCTTTAGCCCACCATTCTATAGTTTTTAACTTTATGTCTATTAATGCGTACTCTGCGCCTTATATAACTATAGAACTCTATCTTACCCTTTCTTAGCTTATTCCCTTTAATAGATCCTATTATTAATCTTTATTAACTAATTTATTAACTCTCTTAGAGTTTCCGTATCTTTTATTAGGATAATTACGTTCTGGACTTTAGCCTTAAGTCCCTATTTATACTATACTATAAGCGCCCTATTATTCTACTTAACCTATATTACAAGTGTCTAAAACTATGTCATGTACTTAATTGCTAAAGTATATTATACTAGGTTCTAAAGTTTTCTCTCTATAGTAGTTATTGCTTCTAGGTCTCTAAATATCTATATTAACCTTTTTAAGAACTCCTTCTAGTTAGTAAATATATACCATACTTCTTAATTAGTAGTTATTATTCTGTTTAGTTAGATTTTAGTAAGGTAAGGTTTAAACCACTTAAGTACTCTTCCGGTTAAGAACAATCCTGCGTATACTACTTAGTCTATAGGTGTTACTAACTTTGCTCCCTTTTGCATAACCTTAAAGTATATTTGCGTAAGGAATCCTTTAAGTTTTAACTTCTCTTTTAAGAACCGTTTAATAGATAGTAACTTAACCTTAGCTGCTCTAATTCTATTAAGTCTTTTTTTAAGTATTTAGTTGTTGTCTATTATTTAATTAACCATTTCTTATAACTGACCCACTGTAACTAGCTGCAAATCTATATCTACTATACTAGTGTCCCCTCCTAATCCTAAGGTTGTAGCTACTGTGGATAGTATTATAACTGGTACCTTTAATAGCGTCGTAACTAGTGCTTTTGGTGGTATATTATTTGACTTTATTAATACCATAACCTTGGTAGTGAATATATAACGAAGCCTTATGGGAAATACTACGGTAGACTCGCTAATGGGCTGGGTATATAGGTAAACAGGAAGTTAATAATATAACAAGTACAAATAATAATTGGTGGAGTAGTTGCCTAACAGATTAACTCTAATTATATTCTAAGATTTACTACAAGGAAAGGAACTATCTAGGTAGGGACTGTGGGTCCTTAAATACACATCCATACTCTTAAGAAAGTAGTTACTCTATCTGCTCTGTTATAGATTATATAGATTATATAGATTACATAGATTACCTTACATAACCTTACTTACTATTCCTTGTTATATGGTTCTACGGGTCCCATTCTAAACCATACTCCTATTAACCAACTAGCTTCCTCTAACTCTTCTCTAAGTAGTCGTAGCATTGTACTTAAAGCGTCTGTAACACTAGATCTAAGGATCTTACTATATTTTAGACCCGCTATGGATTATATAAATATAAAGTACTACCTTTTAGACTGACTAACAAACTAGCTATATACTAGCGGTATATAAATCACGTACTCTTTAACTACCTTAATAACTTCTATACAGCCTACCTAGATAATATTATAATTTACTTTAAGAATAAACTAGAATATAAGGAATATATCTATAGAGTTCTATAACGGCTCTATAAAGCTAGTCTCTAGGCCGATATTAGAAAGTTAGAATTTAGTATTAAGCACACTAAGTATTTAGGGTTTATTATTAGTATAAATAGAATTAAGGTAGACCTGGAAAAAATAGCCGTAATTAATTAATAGGAACCCCTAAGGACTATAAAAGGAATATGGTTATTCTTAGGCTTCTACAACTTCTATCAACACTTTATTAAAAATTATAGCAGAATTATATAGCCTCTAAGCTACCTTACTAAAAAGACTTAACCCTTCTATTTTAATGCTGTGTGTAAATAGGCTTTTAATAAACTTAAGAAACGGCTAGTCTCTGCTCTATTACTGGCCTATTTTTACCTATAACGGCCCTTAAGGCTAGAAATAGATGCTTCTAATAATGTAATAGCTGCCGTATATTCCTAGATATAGCCAGATAGATAATAGTACCCTATTGCATACTATTTAAAGACTATAATAGATACTAAGTTAAATTACCATATTTATAACAAAGAAATGCTAGCTATTATCTCTAGCTTTTAGCACTGGTATATACAGCTAGAAGGGACCCCTAAGCCTATTTAGGTAGTTTAGATTATAAGGCCTTAGAATACTTTATAATAACCAAAGCCCTTATAGCCCGGCAGGCGCGCTAGGTAGGCATTCTATCTCTTAAATATATATAAGCCAGGCGCAATTAATCGTGTAGACGCCCTTATATGGCGTAAACAGGACTTACATAACTAGATCGCCGCAAATATTGCATTATAGACCTAGACGCTGCTATAGTTGGAGCAACTTAACCCCTAAATATAAGTAGAACTAAATACAGACTCTATAAAAGCTAAGATATACTCTATTAATTCCTTAGGATTAGACTTTATTAATAAACTACTGCAAGCAAACCGTATAGCCCCTTCTTTGCAAAAATACCATAAAAAGGCAAAAAATACTACTGGCCTATAGTCCCTTAAAAACGGACTACTTAAGCACTAGGAATAGCTAGTGGTAGTTAAAGAATAGAACTTATAGACCCGGCTTATTACAGAGGCATACGCCTAAGTATTAATGGCCTACCCTAGAAAGAATAAGACCCGCAAGATTATTTAAGACTGCTATTACTAGCCTAAGATAGTTATGGATATTAGCCGCTATATACGGAACTGCAATAACTGCTGTAAATTTATAATTCTAAGAGATAAGACCCTAGGACTGTTAAAACCACCCCCAATACTAGAGCGCCCCTAGCAGTATATCTTTATAGATTTCTATAAGCTACCTATAGACCATAACAGATATAATATAGCTATAGTTATTATTAACCGCTTTAGCAAGCGCCTGTTTTTAATTCCCTGTTATAAGAATATTAATACTAAAGAAGCGGCCTAACTATATATCTACTATGTCTACCGCATTTATAGACTACTAGATACTATTATATCTAATTATAGGTCGTAATTTATATCGGCCTTCTAAAATAAGTTTACCTAGATTCTAGGTATTAGGCTAAAGCTTTTTATAGTATACTACCCCCAGATAGACGGCTAGATAGAGATTATAAACCAGTATTTAGACCAGAGACTCCAACCCTTTATTAACTACTTTTAGGATAATTAGGCCGAACTGCTACCTTTAATAGACTACGCCTAGGCTACCCTACCCTATAACTTTATAGGATTTGCACCTATCTAGCTAGAAGTAGGGTACTGTCACAGGACTCACTTGTTCTCACGTCTCTGCGCGTCTTTGACGTTCTTGACCCATGCTTACGTTCGTCCCGAGACACCTACGCACGTTCCCCTACAGCCCCTATTTATACCCGTACCTGGCATATAAAGACTCTTCTTCTTTATCTAATGTCTTTGTATCAACCACGCATAGTTACGTGTACGTAGCCTTCTCAATTACTACCTCGTTTAGTGCATTGTATCCCAGCTTGTGCCTACTCCGTGACACTACATTGGATCCCTTTTCTACATACCTAGCGGGCCTAGGGCTACTGGTTGCGGAGCATGCCTTCTACGCCTTGTAAGGGTAGGAACAGAGCTGCTGGCTGCAGGTAGACTAGGACGTTAGGGCTCTGATCTGGTACAACAAGACTCCGCGCTAATTTGTATATGGACCTGCCGACAAGACCTCGTGCCGTTACGCCTACGAGATGACCTGGCTTGCACCCTACTGCTACTGATTTCAAACGAGCACGTTACTGCCCCTCCGGTTTAACCTTATATGGCTCGCACCCTACTGCATGACGACCCGAACCTGAACCCTCACGCTAGTATTGTACTGCTGTCCTACCGACCTGGCCCCGTTACTGCCGTACGAATCTAACAAGTCTCCGTGCTGATACGCCTACGGACCGATAAGACTCGTGCTGATACGCCTACGAAACGACCCTAATAACCCGTTGTGCCGATAAGCCTACGACCCAAACACGACTAGGTAGAGCCTCGCTCCCTAGGTACTCGACCAGATAGAGCATAGCTCTCTAGACCGACCCTATCGCTTATATTATACTGCTACCTGAACCGATAAGCTCCGTGCTAATTTGCCTACGGAACCCAAACCTGTCGCTAGCACCGTACTGCTACCCGACGCTGGCACCGTACTGCTACCGATAAGAGCCTGTTACGAACCGTACTAACCTATACCATGACTATGAACACTGTACCGACCGTATTATACTGCCAAATAAGCTATAAATACCACCTAAAAACGCCTATTTTGGACCAAAATCGCCTGTTTTATACCAAAAATCGGGGCTATTTTTTAGGGGGACCTGGAGTAGGATGACAAGGGAAGACCATAGAGCTGCTAGAAGCAAGAAAAGGGACTATATAAGCTTTAGCAAAGCGTCTCCAAGCGGCAAGGACAGGAGTGTAGCTGGCGACAGAAGCTGGGCTATGCTTCGGGCCTAAGAAGTCAGTGGCCTAATGATAAAACATAGAAGGACCGAACTGGCGGAGCCTGCGCAGCGCAGGACGTAGAAGGGCGGAGAAGGGCTAACAAATTTTTTTTCCCGTAATGGGTTTTTTTGGTATACACACAATACACCTCGCAGGAGCTCGGAAGTAAGGGGGGGGTACTATCACGGGACTTACTCGTTCTTACGTCTCTGCGCGTCTTTGACGTTCTTGACCCATACTCACGTTCGTCCCGAGACACCTACACACGTTCCCCTACAGCCCCTATTTATACCCGTACCTGGCACACAAAGACTCTTCTTCTTCATCCAATGTCTTTATATCAACCACGCATAGTTACGTATACGTAGCCTTCTCAATTACTACCTCATTTAGTGCATTGTATCCCAGCTCGTACCTACTCCGTGACAGGTACTTACCTTATATAAGCTTTGACTGGGAAAGAACAGAAGGGCTATAGACTGTATATAAAAAACTATCTTATAAGGAAGCCTAGTATTACGCCAAACGCTTAAAAGAGGCCTGGAAAGTAGCCTATATAAACCTAGAAAAGGCCTAGAAATTAATAAAATAGTAGGCAAATAAGTATAGGCGCGAGCCTGACTTTACTGTAGGCAATATGGTCTAGGTTATAATAAAGAACTAGAAGACAGAACAGCCTAGCTATAAGCTAGACTATTAGATGGCAGGACTATATAAAGTCCTTAAGAAGATAGGTAACTTATATAAAGTAAAGCTCCTAGATTTGATTAAGGTCTACCCTAAATTCTTGCTGAATAAGCTATAGAAAGCCATAAATAACCTATTACCTAGACAAAAGAACAAACCTCCCCTAATAATTTATGTTAATAGTAATAACAAATAGGAAATTAAAGAAATACTGGCCTATAAGCTAGGAAGGAGAACGCTAAAGTACCGCGTTAGTTAGAAAGACTATAACCCAGATCCTATAGTTAGGGGAGGAAATACCCTATAAGCTAACTTAGTAGGATTAGAAAAACCACAATTTGCTATATTTGTCTATAGCAGCGGCCCTATAGGCATACAGCTACATTCTATCCTCCTTAGATATTTAAACCCCTTAGGAACTATTACTTCTCCAGCTTATTTAAAGCTAGGGTTTACTACATCCTAGCTAGGCCTTGATAATCAATCACTGTATACTTTTATTTTCTCCTATATCTTAACCGTCCCCTATATACTATCTCTTATTAACTATTACTATATACGCCTTACCTGCCCCCCCCCCCCCCAAGCCATTAAAGGCATAAGGGGGATTTATCTGTTTTAACTACCGTAGTACTAACAGCGGGATATATTATATTATATTTTAGGTATCTTTTATACCTAGGCTCTAGCTAGGCCCTTTCTAAGGGTTACTACTTTGTTAAAAGGAGATAAGGGAAACAGTAGGTCGCAATCTAGGCTGCTAGGAATTTAGTAGTTAATAGTAAGTAACTATATACTCCGCGGGCGATCGCCTTAGTGGTTAGAAGGAGCCGTATATTTACTTATTTGTTTATTTATTCGCATTTATTTATTTATTAATATAAGGTTGTTAATGTTTTTAATTAAGGGTTAGGGGATGTTAGATTTTATTTTATATTTATATAGATTATATAGGCTTAGAATAGGAGAATATAGTAGTAGTCTACTATAAAGGGGGTATCGTAAGTAGTAGTTTTTAAGATCTCACTATCCTATACGAAAACTTTTTACTACTCTCTATAATATTTTAATAACCACTAGGTCCTACCCACAGCTATATAATGTCTCTATATTAGCTCTACTAAGTCTAAAAACTAGTAGGTTTATAGGCCTTACCATATATAGGTACAGAGTCCGATTTCAAGAACCTCTACTTACTATATACTAGTAAATTAAATTAATATAACGTTTAGTAGATATAGATCTAAATAGGACCTACCAATTTAAGTATTTCTACTATTCTTTAATATTAGTATATTTAAGAGGCTTGCTATTAACATAAACCTATATATAGTATCTTAAAATGCTAGCGGATATACTAATTAGGATAATATATAGGTAAATAATTACAGGTATAAAAGAAGACCTCTACTGGTAAATTAATAATTTAGGTAGGGCTTATTATCTATATAGGCGTCTTTAAAGGTACTTAGGTATAAGATCTTTGGGCTATAGATCCTAAATATCTTAGATACTTAATTAGCTTATTTATAGGTTAGAAAAGATAGGAATAACTTAAGCGCTTTTTTTTATATCTTACTACCTGTTAAGGGCTTAGTTAATTAAGGTATATACACTGCATGGAGACGCGAGCAAGCCTATACAATTAGTAGTCTAAAAACGAGGATCTAAAGCTAGAGAAAGGAAAGGAGAAGAAGAGCAGCGCCAGTTAAAGTAGGGTTCTTTTTATACGGTCCTCTAGTTACGTAACTGCAAGTTCTACTAAGTTCTACTAGGTTCTACCAGCCAAGTTCTACCGTTTTCTGCCAGGGCCGTAATATTACCCCCCCCCCCCCCTTTAGTAAAGCCTGCCCTTAAGCTTTATATATCCGTATTATACCCATAGGGCGTTTTTATCTTTATATTCTTCCGGTAGCTTATTATCTTTACTATACTAGCACTCCATCTACTTATTTAGGTACTTTAGGAGTCCTAGTTTACTAGGGTAACGGCTATAAAATTCTTAAAGCTTATAGGGACTGCCAATAAAGTTCTATATAGGGTACCAGGTAGGGGTTTTCTTCTTATAAATATATAAGTTTTTCCTCTATAATAAAGTAGTCTGCGAATAGGGAGCGCTTGCTACACCCAGCCTAAGAAACTAAACTATTTAAAAGAACCCTAAAAAACACTTAGAGGATCCCCCTAAGATGCATATATCGCAGGGAAGGTATATGTTAAATAACGGTGGTACGCAGTTGCGTGTAACTGCCAGAACCACACCTAATAATGGCTCCCCATAATAAGAAGGATAGGCAAATACTATACTATAAAGCGGAAAGACCTCTATTAAGAAGGCATCTAATAAAATATAAAGCCTATTAGACGCGTCTAGTATCTAGAACTACGGGGAAGTAACTGTTAGCTATAACAAACTAATATAGTTAGTAGAATGGCTCCGCCAGTCTAGCGACCCTTAGGCGCCTCTTTAGTAATCCCTTAATTAAATCCTCTAACGGCTAAGTAAAATTAAAAATAAATAAAACCCCCCCTATAAGCGAACCACACCTAGGCCACTATAGCTACGCTCCTACAGTATAGGAAACCTGCCCCCCTTAAGATAATAACCGGGTATATAATTATAATATAACCAAACATAGAAAAAGCAGAGGGGCTTAGGGAATAATTAGAAACAGAAATACTTATAAAGATTTATAAAGAGGTCTATAATACTGTCGCAGTCTATTACCTTAGGAGTAGAGACATTAAAGTTACCCTAAAGGATTAATAGGTAAAGGAATAAGCCGTAAGAGTAGGCAGTAGGCTAGGAGAACGTATTAGTATAAAGGTGCTTTATAAAGATTACCTAGTTAACTGCCCTAGCTAAAACGGCTTTAAGGAACACCCCTAAGTTACTAATCTATCTATAGAGTATAAGGGACGCCTTTATATACTCTATATATAATTAGTTAACCTAAAGGTAGGTTCTTACTGGAGATCCTTAAGCGGAATAAAAGTGTAAGTAAAAAGTAAGCGCTACTACTAAGATATAGCTATACTAAAGAAAGGTAGAGAATATCCTAAGGGATTAAAAAATAACCTAATGCTTATAGTAAGAGTTACGGTATATATATAGGGTGAAGCTTAATTTATTAATAATCCAATAACTCCCTAGTAACTCGCTAGTAGGGCTATAGTATATAATAGTAATAAAGCTTAATTTGTTAATATACCGTATATACTATAATTGTCGGAATGTTAGTTATGTGACGTAGTCACGAGACCACAAAGCGAGGCTAGTTGGTCTGACCTTAGAGCAACCCCTTACTTTAAAGAATCAATCATCCATTAATTAACACCGCATACGTATTGCAATACAGTGATATTTGTGCACGTTAATTAAAGCATATATACCAACACTGATTAGTAGACGTATAGATTAGGAAATACGCAATAGCTAGCGCTTAAGAAGTAGTACTGAAAACAGTTCACAATTGCCTAGTTCTTGTCTATTTTATTAAAGGAGAAGACTACAACTTCTACTCACGCTTAAGAGAATTTATACTGGCTTTACAGCTAATATAACAGATCGCTAAGAGAATAGCAGCCTTGCTAAGAACCATTCTACAGGCCCTACGGCTGTAGAAACGTATATATAACCCTTAAACCTCGACCTCGACCTTAACCTCAACCTCAACCTCAACCTCAACCCCAACCTTAACCTCGACCTCTATTTAAGCCTTAACCCTTAAACTCTCAGACTAAGGACACTCTATAGGCCCTAAGACTTAGAGAACACCTTAAACCTTAAACTTAAACCTACAGACCCCCTTTCTAAAAATAGATCCCAAATAGGTAGAGAAGATTTTAAGGCATGGGGACGGGATTGATATAGTAAATACCACAAAAGATAAACTAGGAGAATACGTAGAAACGAAGGTCTACGTACACATATAGGAGAACTTTATAGATTACATATTATAGACAGTATTTAAGGAGGAATTTAAAGGCTTTACTACTAAGGATTTTAGACGCATGCAAATTAACATAAGAGCAAAATTACGCACTTATCTACTTAAAAGAAGAGTGTATGTAGGAAGGCACAATAATAGATATTTAATCTTAGAAGCACTATTCGACCTCCTCTAAAAGGAAGAACCTTATAAATGGATAGATAAGGAAATTACCGGAGCTCTTAAGGAAATCAGCCCTATAATTATAGTGGTATTACAAGAACAACTTAACTTTATATAAACAGCTCTAATATCAAATTAAGCTACCCCTGTTAGTTATAGCCTCTTTAGTCCCTATAACCCCCTCTTACAGCCCACTACCTTCCCACACATTACCAACGCCTATAAACCATTAACTACCTCCACTACCTCCAACGCCTGTAATTCAGCCTATAGCTATAGCTATAACACCGCCTAGAACGTAGATACCTACCCCTATAACACCCCAACCAGCTGTTACATCTATACCCCAGTAAACTACACCAACCGCCACCTAATAGCAAGCCTTACCTACCTCTACCCAAGATTAACTACTTACCCTCCTTACTTAACTCCTACAGACGCAGAATCAACAATTATTGCCTATGGCAACTGCCTCTACCCCCCCTCTAGTAACCGCTCCTATTCCACCTGGTGCTTCTACCCCACCTAGTCCTCCTCCTGCCTAGTATCTTTACCCTAATACTGCCAATACCGATCCTGCTATGCACCTACCTATATATAGCAAAGAGGCAGCTACTATCGCTAAGATCTACACAGATGGCCAGAAGTACAATAGAGTGAGCGATAGCTTTAACTTTAAGTTAACTATCTTCTATAATATCTGCAAGAGAGCTAGTCTACCTCCTAAAGGCTATATAACTATATTCCTAACTATACTAAAGGGACTTGCTTAGGATTACTACTATAATAGCACCCTTTTAACTAGATTATTCGCTAAGGCATATAACTATATATGTTACTTCTTTAAAGGACCAGAGTACTATCGGAGAAACCTTACTAAATAGAACGCCACTAACTTCTAAGGAATTATTAACGAGAACCCTAATAAGCAAATCTATTAGAGTTTCTAACTACTCCTTAATAAGCTCCTAAAACAACACCATAGATTATATCTAGAGTTTTATATAGACCTCTTCCTTATAAATAAGCTAGTTACCGCTTACTAAGGAGTACTAGTATACCGTATTACCATTTCCAACCCTTTTAAAGACCTCTCCCAGTTAATTAGTAAGTTATAATCTTCTATAGTTATATAGGAGAAGGAACACCCTTTTTAGGCCTTAATAAGACCGTCTTAAGGAGCCTACTTTACAAATTATATATACCGTCGTGACATCCATAACAACCGTAACCGAACCCGCTCCTATAGACAAAACACTGTTAGATTCCTAAAGGCCAAGTACTATATTTACTAAAAGGAGACCTGCCGCTTATAGAAATATATAAAGGAGGAGCGGAACTATTCTAAAGATAAGTATAAAAGACGTTTTAATAATAACAAGGGCCATAACAGTAACTTTAAAAAACGCTTTAGACAATACACTATCTATTATAAAGAAGACGACAATAATAAGTATAATAAAACTTTTAAAGCTCTTATACTAGACACAGACGCTAATAAAAATACTAATAATAATAACAGTAAAGAAGAATTAGAAGACCCTAACGGCTACTACCTTATATTATTTAGGACTCTTACTATAGACAAAGTAACCTCTATAAGCGTTAAACTAGCTAACAAGGCTTGCGCTTACTTACTTACTATAACCTCTATAGAACCTACTATGGAAACTAACCCGTTTAACTACAACACAACAACCGCTGCTTTACGCTATACCTCTACGGTATTTATAGGAATTATAATTAATACTAGTACGTTAAAGAAGTCTATAGCTGGTTATAGATAATTCTAGGCACTATAGAACGCGGACCAATTTATAAAACTTAATACCTTAACTAAAGGATAAGTTAATATACAGTTCGGTATTAGAATTACTATCTCTATTAGAACTACGGATGTTGTCACCCCTATAGGCAAGATACAGTTTTATATTATTTATATAAATACCCCCTTCTTACTCTATTTAGCGGATATAAATAAACTCTAAATCTACTATAATAACCTTAAAAATGTTGTTATTACTCACACCAAAAAAGTGCTAGTAGTATAACAGTTTGGCCACCCATTTCTCCTATAGAGCTTATTACTATAGTTATATTTATCTAAATCCTTTAACACAAACCCCTACTACTTAACAGATATAGAGCTATGGCGCCTATATTATCAATTTAGATATCCCTTAGTTAAGAAATTATAAAAGCTACTCTACTATACTGGCTATAAAACTAACAGAATGGCCATTAAGCAACTAACCAAGTTCTACCACTACTATTAGAAGTTTAGTAAATTACTAGGCAGATTCCGCTTTACCCTATAAAACAACGTTAATTTTAACTATAATATTATTATTAATATTATATACATTAGCGGATCACCCCTCCTATATATTATTAATAAAGGAACGCGATTCTAAGCCGGTAGATAGCTATAAGATATTAGCGCTAAACATATATAGGACGTTCTATAGATATACTAGATTAATACCTACCTAGGGCCACTAAACCTAATTACCCACAACGCCAGAAAGAACTTCGTTAGTAAGGAATTTAAGTAATATGCTATTATTATAGGAATCAGTATAAAGGGAGTACCGGTTAAAGTATATAACTCTATTAAAATAGTAGAGCGCTACTACGGTTTATTACGGCAAGCCTACTAGATTATTATAACTAAAATCCCTAAAATTAATAGGGAGATAGGACTCTAAATAGCGTTTAAAGTAATTAATAATTTAGCTGGCCTAAAAGGACTAGTTCCTATACTTCTAGTCTTTAGAGCCTACCCCCAAATAGTTAAATTTAATACACTATCCCCTACGGTTATATAACACGCCGCCGCAATTAAAAAGGCTATAATAGAGATATAGAAGCTATAAGCTAAACAACAGATCGCTAATGCGCTAAATATATAAAACGGATCTAATGCTAATGTAATTTATAATCTCCCACTAAATTCGCCTATTTTAGTTTAGAGAGAAGGAAACACTAGCTAAAGCGGCTATTAGGATAGGCTATTTACCTTACTTACTATTAAGGGTAAAATATGCACTGTTAAGCTATCTAGCGGATCTATAGCCTTTTAATCTACGGTTATAAAACCCTACCTTTAAGTAACTAAATCGTAGGAGCAAATTATTAGACCAAAATTACCACCTAAACCTCTATTTAGGTTAGTCCCTCCTAAGACTATCTTAAAGAGACCTACTAAAGCTTAGTAACAACCCCCAAAATAAGGCAAAGGATGCCCTCGCAAATACCCTCTACTTATAGCTATAACTAACATCACCATCTACCTATAGGATAACAGTTAATTTAGTACCTAATTTAGCGCCTTTTAATAGAGGGAGCTTACTAGTCTACTTAAGAAGGGAGTTTTTAAGATTATAAGACTTATAGATATACTACAAGGCGTATAACTCTTTAGTTCGCGATTTATTAATAAGATTAAGAATAAGGAAACTAATAAAGCCTTTAAGAAATCCTAACTAGTTATATAAGCTTATAATAACTTAAAAAAGGAACTAGTTCTTACCTAATTATTAACTATTTAATAAGTTAGCTAATAACTAATTCTCTATATCGCCGCCATAAAGCTTCTATAGGCACAACTTTACCTCCAAGATATTTTACAGACCTATATATAATCAACCACTACACTAAATTAAGAGTTTTATGTACAACCTCTATACAAGCTAATTAAGTAACTTAGGGTTAATAAGGCCTCTATTTTAAAGGTTATAAAACCACTTTACAAAGTATTAGAAGCTAGTAACCACTAGTTTAAGACATATTACTTACATTACATTTAATAGTTATATATAGACTAGTCTATATACAACCACTATCTTCTACAGAGCAATAAACCCTTTAGCATTATAGGACTATAAACTAATAATACTCTATTCCTAGTTAATAAGACCTTTATAAATATAGAGCAAAACAAGCTATATAAGGCCAAGTTTATGGCTAAGGAACAGGAACAACTTACTATTAATACACCTATTAAGTTTAACAGTGAAGTTATTTAGCTACTAACTAATAGGAGCATTACGCTTACTTAAGAACAACAATATATAAACCTTAGTATAATTAGCACTAAACTTGCCATAAGTATAGGATTAAGAGAAGCTATAAAAACCTTAACCCTAAAGGACTAGTATATTGCTTAACGTGCTAGAGGTATATATATTGCTTTAGTTTACCAACTAAAGGCCTTATTTAATTTATTATTTACCGCCTAGGTAATTAACCCTAATAAGGAAGATATAAAATAGCTAAATAAGCGTCTAAACTGGCAAATTAAGAACGCCAATAGAGGCCTTAAGTTTATTAAGTTAGATATTAAAACCCTACAGTTACTAGTATTTATAGATACGTTATTTACCAATAACAAGGACCTCTCTTTGTAGATCGGCTACGTTATTATACTAGCTAATGCTATAAAGAAGGCTAATGTCGTCCACTAGAGCTTAGTTAAGTGCAAAAGAGTTATTTAGAGCGTACTAGCTTCTAAACTCTACGGTATAGCCCACGGCTTTAACATTGGCGTTGTGATTAAGTCTATAATAGATAAGATCCTATAAATTAACCTCCTACTTATGCTTTATACTAATTTTAAGTCCTTATATAACTGTCTAGTACAACTTAGAACCACCTAAAAAAAACGCCTAATAATTAACGTAATATGCCTTCGGCAAGCCTATAAACGGAGACAGATTATAGAGGTAAAATAGATTAATAAAGAGGCTAACCCTACTAACGCCATAATAAAGGAAAAACCCTACGCGGCTTTTTAATGGCTTATTAATACAAACCAAATCGACCTATAAGTTATAGGATAGGTTAAACAAACGAACTTAGATCTAGCTTAGCGTTATATAACTAATTGTAACGGTGCTAGGGCGCGTTACTTGCTATATTCTACGGACCCTAAATTTAACCAGCTAATTAGGATTTTCCATTCCCGGGATGGAAAATTGCTATTAGCTCGCTTACCACTAGCGCCTTACTGTGGTTTGCAAAAGTATTGCGAAAATCAAATTAAGCGAGCCACGCACACACAACATTGACTTTTGGTCAGTTCACCATACAAATCGTATACCTGCCACGCCTACACGTATTATTTTTACTTCCAAAATAGTGAGGTTTTATATTTATATTATATCATCTATCTAGGTTAATTTTTGAGTGTTGTAGGCGCCATGGTAGCCTATAGGAGCCTCCGAAAACGAGCTGCCAGTTAATCTACATAAGGTTCTCAACCAATCAAGCAGAATACTATTACTCAACCCAAGACGCCTGTTTATGTAGGCCTGCGTACAGTTCTAGCGCGCTGCCTACCTCCGCAGCCTGGTTGCAACGAGGACGTTAAGGAGGAGGAGGAGGAGGTAGGGAAGGAAGAGGTAGAGTTAGAGTCGCAGGAGTCGGATAAGGACTTAGATAAGGAAGACGATAAGGATAAGGATATAGAGCTAGTTGATCCAACTATTGAGCGGGAGCCTTGTAAGCCTCTGGAGGAAGAGGAAGGCTTTTAAACAGCTAGTGGGCGTATAGTTTGTCCAACTAGAGGTGCTGTAGAAGCTCTTGCAGCTGCTAGAGTTGCCTAGCGTACTTAGAAGCCTGCTAGGCATTTAAGCCAGAATAGTTCGAATCTAAAGTTAATATCTAGGAAGAAGCCTACTAAAGCTACTAATCCTTTAAGGCCTCCGCTAAGACGTAAAAATACACCCAATTAAGTTATCAGCGTAGATTTAAGCTCGCCAACTCCCTTAGAGCCTAATATAGTATGGATATACTATATAGCAATTTAGAAAGCCCGCGTAGTAGAGGCAGACCTTGCTTTAACTTCCGCGCAGCGTATTATTGGTGGAGAGCTTTTTACTAAAATTAATTGCTGGATTAATAAAGTCAAAGCCAATTATCCAAACAGATCCTTTAAGGATAAGTACTCTATTAGGGCAGCCGCTTCCTACAATCGTATAATGGCTTGCGATATTGTCCCGCAAGATATCTACACTAAAGTACACGTCTACGAGCTTGATGAAATTATGAGGACCTAGTATACAAATAAGAAGAAAGGACTACGCATAGAAGTAGTAGTTACATTAACTGAGACGCCTCCACCTGCTCCGGAATACGCCTCTCCTTATACTTCTAGTATTGCCTTACTAGGCAGTACGCAGATGAGCGCGCATCTATTAAATATTCTTAACCTAGGTGCATCTAATATACCTAAAAAGAAGGGCAATATAAGTGCAACTATTGCCTAGCGTCTTGCCCTACCTAAAAGCATCTTAGTAGAAGTTCTTTCAGGTAATCTAGCTCCTTTAGTGGCCTTCCAGTGGCCTTACAGCGTAAAAATATGCATTAATAGTAGGGGGACCTGCTGGGTAAATAGGAACCCAAAGCTTTCTTATTCTTACCACCCAGTCGATCACCTTATAATGAGGGCTTAGGGCAATTAAATTAAAGATGGTAAAGCTACCGAGGAGGAGCCTCCTGCTGCTATTGCCGTCCGTCTTTTAGTCAAGAATGGAGCTGCGGGGGGTATGGGGAGAGGGGGTAGGTGGCGGGCGCACGGGCCAGGAGGATATTTTCAATCAGGAGTTGATGATTATGGCTATCATCCTACCCAAGGCCACTCT
>Ga0307507_10002225_pt1 | contig 41442 bp, 14 predicted proteins | sample 7_EM_MG_FD_207223 | JGI IMG/M metagenome (GOLD analysis project Ga0307507, IMG submission 207223) | Populus trichocarpa ectomycorrhiza microbial communities from riparian zone in the Pacific Northwest, United States - 7_EM | ecosystem: Host-associated > Plants > Roots > Unclassified | place... | reverse complement strand
CTTTAGCTTTACTATAAGATTTGCCTTTACTAGCTTATCTTCTTTAAGAGCTAAGAATTGGTCGTCTCCTAAGATAATTATATTATTAGTTTGCATGCTAATAATTCCAAATAGAGTTCCTATAGTTGTGATAAGGAAGCAGGGATTAAATATAGAAGTAGTTATTAAGAGCTTCTCTTTATAGTGCTTGCTATAAGTAGCCCACTAATAAGTTCCTACCTCTGCGATTCCATATAATGGCTTAAGTATAACTATAATTATATCTTTGGGATATTAGTAGCAAATTTGCTCTAAAAGGTATGCTAGTATTAAGCGCTAAAGGCGCGTCTCTAATTGGGTATAGGCCTAAGTAATATCTCTTAAATAAACCACTATTCTATTCTTTATTAAGGAGGGAGCTAGCGTAATAATAACTTGCTAACTAGCTTGTTAAATTATAGGGGATTATATAAAAATTACTTCTTTACTATTATCGTTATAACCTTAAATAACTAGTCTTAACTTCTTAAATAGGGTATTAGTAGCTTTGCCCTTAATCTCGTTAACTATTCTTAACTTAAAGATATAAACTCTATTAAACTTAGTAGGGTCATACTTCTTAAATTTAAAGACTCCTCTTATAATAAGACCGTCAATCTCCTACTTATTAGATGCTTAGAAAGGAGCTCCTAAAGTTATAATATAGCTTTTCTTTTAGAGCTATTTTGCAAGCTTAAAGTCAGCCTTCTCTTTAGCTGTTATAAAGGCCATTAATAACTCGTCTTTACTCTTAATAGCGGTAATAAATTGCTCTTCAAAATCAATAAGGTGTTGGCGATTTTGTAATCCCTTTAGGCAACCTCTACCGCGTCATAGTTGCGGCATATCTGCTATAATTATATTAGGATCATAGTCGCCTTCTAAAGTACGTTAATTATAGTTCTTCTCTAGGGTATCCTCTAAGGTATCCTATAAAGGCTTAGAACTGTTATTTCTGTAGTAGGGCTTAATAACAGTTAAGCGGAATTAAGTGGGTCTATAGGGTATCTAAAAAGTGTAAGTCTAACCATTAATTATAATAAGTTTATATAGGCCTAACCATCCTCCCTTTTTACGCCATACGCGTACCTTAGATTGGAGTAGCAGATTAAGCATAGTTAAGGTATTTGGGCCATTTCTTATTTCTAGTGCGTTGTTGACCTAGCGTATAGCATAGAGACGTCGCACCTCTTTTGTTGCTTTGCAAATAGCCTCCGCTTATTATATAACGGATAGGGATGGTGGAGAATTATTAGTTATTTAAGGGTAGGCGCTAAAGACTAGCAATATAGGTATAAGCCTATCTAGGCCAGCAGAATCATTAACAGCCTTAACAGCCATCTATAAGATAAGCTTTTTATTAGCACCCTCTAGTTCCAAAGAAATAATCTTATATACTTGTTATAATGGCGTGTAATATTGTTCTACTTTTTTAACACTATTATATGCCTTAATAGGGACTTCCTTAACCTTAATTTCTATTGCCTTTACCTATTACCAAAACTCTGTAGATAAGAAGTTCCTTCCTATATTATAAATAACTTAATTAAGGGGTCCTAGGTAGACATTAATCTAGTATAATTAAAGAGTATCCTATATGTTCCTAGCTAATATATCCTTTAGGAAACGTGCGGCTTAGAAGGAGGTTAAGAGGTTAACAACTTAGAGTACTAGCTTGCCGCTAAGATATATAATATTAATAATAATACAGAAGTTAAAGTTATAGTTATCTTTAAGGGTGAACTTAAATCGGCTAGGGGACTTCTGGTTTATTTAGCAGTAATAATAGTACTTTATAAGATGCTTAATTGTCTTAGCCTTAACTTTATAACCTGCTCGCTAAAGAACCCTAAGTAATTTATAAACTAATAGGTAACCAAAGCAATGGTGTAGTTAATATAACCCCAACTTAGTTAAATGGCTTTAAGCAACGCTTCTTTCTGGCTATTAAAGGAGCAACTAAGGGTAACCCTATTTACGTACAATAGGCACCTAATTCTCTCCCTAAACGAGTATATTCTTAAGGTTATTAAGCTTAATACCTAACTTATCTATATTTTGGATGTAGAATAGAAACAGGGTGTTTGTAGGAATAATATAGAAAGTAATATATCCTAATGGAGTTTGGACCTTAATTATGCCAAGGGAGATTACAGTACCCTTACTAAAGCGAATTGTATATTAGCCTACCATTAATTAGTTAATCTAAACAGAGCTATTAAGCTGCTAAAGAGCTCAAACTTAAGGTTCTCCTACTATAGATACTCCTACGGCTCTAGTATCTGGCATAATACCATAGAAGATATTTGCTGAGTATCTATTGTTAAAGGAGAACACGGAACTTTCTTTTGGCTTATTAAAGATATTTAACTTTATAACAGAATGGAGCGTAAATTGGTTATTAAGGACAGTAACAGTTTATGTGCTATTTACCTTACTATACTTAGTGAAGTATTAGTTAGGGGAGTAGTCCTTAATTTCCATATCTATAAGGAGCTGTTTGGCCTTATTAACCTTACCCTTAAGATCTTCTTTGCCTTTATATTAAACTAGGAAGCTTTAGAAGTAGGCTATAGTAACCTTATAATTTCTAACGTTTTATGCGCTTTGGCGAAACTTATTATATACCTCCTTTTATCTATTAAGAGGGTGCCTAGTTAACTAGCAATTTAGCTTCTTACAAACATAGCATTTCTTCTATTAATTGTTTTAAGATAAACCTCCATAAGGACCTCCATAATTGCTTTATAGTCAATATTAATTATACCCTCTACTATATCCTCTACCCTAGCCACCATATATTTAATCAGTCCAGTTATAATCGTGTTAGTTAGTTGGGTTAATTAAAGTAGGTTAGGATTAGGCGTTAAATTGCTATACTTCTTAAAAGCGTAGAGCGGTGCTAATAGAGGATCTTAATTAAGCACACACTCCTTTATAAGTATTTGCAGGATTAAAGAGGGCAAGGTTATATTCTTTAACACCTTAGTATACACTAATAACTTAATTATATAGGCTGAAGTCCTCTTAATATGATTTAGATAAACCACGCTGAATTATCTAAAGTTAATTAAAGAGCTTTTAAAGACAGTTAAGTTAAGAGGCATCTGGGTTTATAGCAATAATTTTTAGAAAGGTAGTCTCTCTCCACTCTAATATATACTACTACTTATTCTCTTTTGTTTTAAAGTGGCATCTTGTCTTATATATTATTTAGTTAAAATTATATCCTTTTCCTACCAAACAATTATAATAGAAGGTACTGGCGCGGCCCTTAAGTATAACAGAATAAGCGTTATAATATTAGTTAGGTTCTAGTCTAACCTTCTAGTAATAGTTATAGAAGATGCATAGCTTTGAATTAAGGATATTATATAGTTCCCTACTAAACCTCTTCTCCTAGTCCAAATAGAGTTTTATAAGCTCTGTAAGTATTTTTAAGGTGCCTCTGAGCGGTATTAGGCCACGTTAAAATTGCATTAGAGATTAAGGTGGGGATTGCTTTATAGGCTATAGTAGAAATGCAAAGCTTAATAAAATATAGCGTAGTACCTAATCTTCCTATAGCAGAGTTTAAAGGTTATTAAATCGCGAAGTAAGGGGGTCTTGCGCTTGCTCTTAGGGGGCAGTAGTTAAAGTTATGGGTTGAATTAGTAGGAGCGATAGGTATAGTATATAAGAACTTATGCCTGGAGCAATAGAATTAGAACGTGTCTCTATTAGTATATTATTTAGATTCTATTGTAAGTTGAGCTTCTTTATATTATATAGTTGGTGCTTAATCTCTTATAGAGTCTATTTATGCTCTTCTTTTGCGTTAATAACTTGCTCCTAAATATTGTCTCCAATAGTGTCTCTATCTATAGGGATAAATACTCTGTTCTTCTAAAGGAAGTTACGGAAGTCTTATACGATATTCTTCTTCGCGAGGGCCTATATTTCCTTTATCCATCTAATAAAGTCCTCCTTTATGCAATACCATATCACAGTATTGTTGTATTCGCTGTCTGTATATTATACTATGCAGTATAGTAAGAATCCGTTCAGGTCCTGTTACTTAGCGTTTGTAGGGTTAATATCTTTATCCTATATCTCTAGGTTAATATTATTCTTATACTTTTTTAGGTAGGTTAACACCATAATAGAAGTAGAATTAACGGGGTGTCGTACGTCGAAGGTAGGTAGGATTTTCGGCTTTGTAGGATCTTATAGGTTTGCTGTTAAAAGGTAGGCAATTTAAGGCATAGTTAACGTGTTTTGGACGTTGACTTGGGACCCTAGGTTTAGTAACACTTCTGACCTAAAGTACTTAACCAAATCTTCGTAAACGCGATTGTTCTGCGTAATAGACGCAACTTGGTATCTCCTAGTACTCAGTGATACTTCTATTACTGGTTTTCCGCAAGCCTAAGATAGCACAGTATCACCGGGAACCCCTGTATGAGACTATCTCTTCTGTTGATAACCTAGCTGCTCTATAGTTGACTGTGTGTTTAACCACTGATCAGTGTTGGTTACATAGGGTGACTCACCAATAACGACTACTTAAGTAGGTTATAGTGATGTTGGTTAATAGCTTCTTCTATTGGAAATAAGGAAGGGCGAGGAGCTTAAGACTCCTCGCCACGCTAGTGCCGCGGCGTTATGTGACGGCTGCTTGCCTAATTCCCGACAGTAATAATAATAATGGAGTTAGAGTACTTATTAATTAACAGTAATAAGGAAAAAGGAGAAGCTAACTAGGGGCGCTTAAACCTTAATAACATAATAGAAATAGAGACTGAAACTACTATAGAACGCGGTTTAGTAATGGGTATTATAATACCGTTAAATATGGAATCTATTGCTTTATAAGACAGAAGGAGTAATATCCAAAGATAATTAAGTAAGTAGATAACTGCTAGTGCTAGCTTACTACTTAAAAAAGGCAAAAGGCTAAAGGCTTAAGACTCTTAAGACGAGATACAAGACGCTTAAGATTCTTAAGACAAGATAAAACATACCTAAAAACCCATAATGGACGAAAACTAATGGGAAAGGGTAGCAGCTTAGTTTAGCAATAAATAAATAAGTATAGGATATAAGTTTAAGAACTACAAGTTTAGGGAATAAGTAAGAACATTAGTTTTAGGTAAATACAGTATTTAGCCTAAAGATTAAAAAGTTAATATAGAGATTAAGAAGCAAGACAACTTTAAAGATCTAACTATAAGACGCAGGAAGCAAAAAACTATAGATAAGTTTAGGCAAAGAATTATTACATAGCAAGAGCAAAAGCTAGATAAGAAATTAGCTATAATAGGACGTATAAGGGACAGAGTACCTATATAGAGAATTACTAATAGGCCTAAGGTAGGGACGCCTAGAGTAAAGTAGTTGGACAAACTGGAACAAGAAAAGGATTTAGAAATCCTAACTAGATTTAAAGAAAGATATACTAAAGGTTATTATAACGCAGCAATAACAAGATACTTTTTAATAGATAAACTATATACACTAAACTAGTTATATGGAAAGTGGTATAGGCAATAATATAATAACAAATAGGAAGATTTCTATATATAGCTAGACAAAAAAGTTATCTAAGACTAACCCATTATAGAGAAACGCATAAATTACATTAAAGGAGCGTTAATTATAATATTAAGGAACCTAGAAGAGGGATCTAAGGATTAAAGAAGTGAATAACAAGTCTTAGTACCCGCAAGTAAAAGACTAACAGTTAGGTTGGCTAGATAGAGGTTTAAACTTAAGGATAAAGATAAACTAAGAGTTAACCTAAGTTGCTTAGCGCATTATACACTATTATAAATAGCTTATGTAGATAATATGTACAATATATATAGAGCACTAAAGGACAAAAACTAGAAGTATCTAACTAGAATACATTAGGCACTAGATAAAAAAAAGTATAGAGACGCTAAGTATATATATAGATAGCACCTAGTAGAAGTATAGAGTTAAGGGAACCTAATACTTTAACTAGGAAGATTCCTTATAGAAGAATGCCTAGATAGATAATAGTAGTGGGAGTACCTAGAGAACACTTATCTATAGCATATAGAGGAAAAGAAATAAACTAAGTATTAGCTAAAAGAGGACTAAGTATAAATAGGATCTAGCAGCTAACAGTTAGGAAAAGGGGAGGCCTATAAAACTAAAGGGAGCCAGTAGTAGAGCCTTAGACCCTTAAGGGAATTTAAGGTAGATACCTAAATTTAAGAGTTAAATGGCAAGATTAGTAGTTTAAAGTATTAGTGGACAGTGGAGTAATAAGAAACTATATATTACTAGTAGTAGTGGAAAGAATGGGGTTGCCATATAGATAAAAGGAACACCTATATCTACTTATAACAATTTTAGAAGATTTAATAGCCTATAAAGGAGGCATTATCAACCTTAAAATAGGACCTATTTAGCTAACTATTAAAGGAAGACAGGTTAAAATGTTTTTTAATATCCTACTATTAGGAAAGGATAAGGTGATACTAGGAATGCCTTAGTTACAGGAATACAATCTAAGGATTAATTGGGTTATAGGTTAGGTTAATATTAGAGATACTTAATAACATAAGATGTAATAGCAAACTAAGATAGTATAGTACTAAGTTAGAGTAACATATAAAGAGACTAAGTAAGGCTTAAGTTATGTACTAAGAAGATACTATAAGTATAGTAAAAAGCTATGGTTACTAGAAAGTAAAAAGCTGTTAAAGTATGCAGTATAGGACTATAAAATAGAATTAGAACTAGGAACTAGTTTAAAGTTCTTTCTAATCTATAAGCTTACTAAAACTAAGTTAGTGGTGCTTAAGGAGTTTATCCAGGAGAACTTATAAAAGGGATATATGAGACTGTTATAGTTATTAGCAGGATATCCAGTACTGTTCATCCTAAAGAAAAATAGAAAACTTAGGATATGCATTAACTACTAATAGTTAAACAGCATTACTAGAAAGGATAGATATCCTTTACCCTTAATTAGCGAAATCTAAGATAGGATAGGTAATGTAAAAATCTTTATAAAGATAGATTTAAGGTAGATATACCACCAGATTAAGATTAAAGAAGGAGATAAGTAGAAGGCAGCCTTTAGGTTAAAGAAGGGACTATATAAACCATTAGTAATACAGTTTAGACTTATAAATACACTAGTAACATTTTAGAAAAGAATTAATAGTATATTAGGAGAACACCTTAATAAGTTTGTTATAGTATATCTTAATAATATTATTATCTACTTAATAAGTGAGGAGGAACATAGAGAATATATTAAGTAGGTCTTAAGGAGACTATAGGAAGAAAAGATGCTAGTAGTAATTAAGAAGTATAAGTTCTTTACTAGAAAGACCAATTTCATTAGATTTATTATTAAACTAGGAAAAATCAGTATAGACCTAAAGAAAGTTAAAGCTATAGTAAGTTAGCAAGAACTAGAGAATGTTACGCAGTTAAAATTGTTCTTAGGGTTTTGTAACTACTATAGGAGGTTTATAGCACAGTGGTTAAAAAGTATTAAGCTATTTATAAGACTAACTAAAAAGGAGGAACTATAGGTATAGAATAGCAAGTAAAAGAAGCTGTTTAAGGAACTTAAGGAGTTATTTACCTAGGATCCAATCCTTAAAATCTACTAGCTAAAGTTAGAAACGGTTATAAAAACAAATATATTAGACTTCGCACTAGGAGCATATTTGCTATAAAAGCATTTAGACGCATAGCATCTAGTAGCATACTATAGTTGGAAGATAATACCACTAGAGTTGAACTACAATATTTACAACAAGGAGTTGCTAGGTATAATTACAGCACTTAAGGAATAGAAAGTATTCTTATAAGGTATAGAGAAACCATTTATAGTTAAAATAGACTATAAGAACCTTATAGGATTCCTAATAACAAAGGAACTTAACTAAAGACAGGTTAAATAGGCAGAAATGCTTACAGAATATTATTTTAAGATTTAGTATACTAAAGGTATAGATAATGCGCGAGCAGATGCTTTAAGTAAAAAGGCTAAACTATAAAATAAAGAAAAGCTATTAGGAGCTTTACTGCGACAGGATTAAGACGGTGTAAGAGTATATATATTAGGTCCCGCCACGCTTGCGACAAGTTCGCAAGCACTCTCAGTCTTTTTGGCCATATGGCGACGTAGAGGCGGGCCACGTTATAATTGTGCTTGCGAACTTACTAGAGCCAGCTGTAGGTCCGTCGACTGGTTGGGTCGTAGGTTCGACTCATAACGGTTGCGCCTTGCTCTGGTATAGTCTAACGCGCATCTGTGCAAAGAGGCGTCGGCTGTGTCCGATTTGGTTTAAGCTTTAAACAGCCTTTGTTACTGGGGACTAACTAATATGGTGATACTCTTGGCGTTTAATCCCTATGGAGGCCCAAACGGGCGTACAGAGGAATCCCTGCGAGCGCTCGAGGACGAGCGCCTAGAGGAGAGGGGCAATTATAAGAGTATATATATTAGGTCCCGCCGCGCTTGCGATAAGTTCGCAAGCACTCTCAGTCTTTTTGGCCGTATGGCGACGTGGAGGCGGGCCACGTTACAGACGGAATAATTAGGTATAATTATTTAAAGATTGTAGTAACTATAGAGGGCCAAGTTTATAAATTACCAGAGAGTAATTAGGTATAAAGAATTCAAGAAGTATAAGAAGAAGATCTAGACTTAGAGTAATATAAAAACAGGAAAGTAACCTATATTCTAAGAACAGTAGCAAAAGAGTTTATAAAAGAGTTTTATAAAGGAATAATATAGGGACATAATAGAGCTATAGGCTTAGTATTAAGACTTTAAAGGGAGTATATTATTTAAGGAATTTAGGGACTAGCAAGATAAGTTATAAAGAAATGTTTAGATTGCTAAAAAAAAAAAACTAACAAAGCATAAGCTATATAGAGGGCTATAACCTATTAAGGTACTAGAGAGACTATAGGAGGTTATATTATAGGACTTTATTATAACATTGGGAAAATATTCGCAGGCTAGGTTTCAAGTCGACTTTGCTAAGCGCGTTTCGCGTAATTGATATGCAATTTAACTAACTCGATACGCAATTGACCAACTTGACACATTCAAAAGTTAAATGACACGCAGTTGACCAACTTAACATATTTAAAAGTTAAACGACACGTAATTAACCTGCAATTGACCAATTTAATATATTTATAAGTTAAATAATACGCCATTAACCAATTTAATATATTTAAAAGTTAAATAATACGCAGTTAACTAACTTATACATTCCTTAATATGCAATTGAGGTAATGTAATATATTATTTAAGTTATATGCTAATTACAAGAGGCTCTGCACAAAGCTCTGCACCAAGCTCTGCACGAAGCTCTGCGTACAGAGGCTCTGCACGAGGCTCTGCACGAAGCTCTATACGAAGCTCTGCACGAGGCTCTGCGCGAAGCTCTGCGTACGGAGGCTCTACACGAAGCTCTGCATCTGTCAGATAATCTGTATTCTCTCTAAGGCACAGGTCACGTGCATAGTAAAATCTCTTTATAGCTTAAAGCCCTTAGGGGCCTAGACAATTAATTAACCCATTTTATTAATTTACAGCCACCTTATTTTTTACCCTTCCTTACATCCTCCCTAACTTAGGAGGCACTGGAACGGCAGCTAGTAGAGGACTGTTGCCAGAACCAGACGACCGTTGTACTAGACAACCGTCGCCAGAACCAGATGACCGTTTTAGAGCCAGATAACCGTCACCAGAACTAGATAACGATCTTTTGAACAACCAGCCAGCGAATACCACGAACGATTTAATTGATTAATTAAATTTGACATTGGCCCATTACCAAATTGAATTAAGGCCTCCTAAGGAGGCACCTTAGACGACTACTGTTTGAATGTATAGCTAGCGAACGGCTATAGAGAACGATCTGAATTAATTAGAGCCTTTAATTGGGCCGACCCCTCCCCTGAATTGAATTAGATACTAATATATATAGGTAGGTAGGCAGGCAGGTAGACAGGTAGGTAGATGGGTAGGTAGGTAGGTAGACAAGTAGGTAGGCAGACAGGTTGGTAGGTAGGAGAGGACTATTGCTAGAACTAGATGACTGTTACTAGAACCAGATGACTGTCGCCAGAGCTAGATAACTGTTGCTAGAACTAGACGACTGTTACTAGAACTAGACAACCGTCGCTAGAACTAGATAACTGTTACCAGAACTAGACGACTGTTGCTAGAATTAGACGACTATTGCTAGAACTAGATGACTGTTATTAGAACTAGACAACCGTCGCCAGAGCTAGATAGTAATGACTAGCCAGCGAATACTATAAACGATTCAATTGATTAATTGAATTAAGGTAGTATAGACAGGTAGGCATAAATAGGGAGATGCTGATGGGTAGGTAGATGCAGATAGGTAGGCAGATATAGATAGGTAGGTAGATGTAGATAGGTAGACAGATATAGATAGGTAGATAGATGTTACGGAGCGAGCACAAGCGGTGATAATATATAGCAAAGTAGATATTATTAAACTATGTATATAGACTGCGTAATAAAGTTAAGACGTTGTGTAAGGAAAAGAAAGTAGGAAATAGGGGAAAAAGGGTATATAACGTTCGCTTAGTTGCTAGGTTAATGGGTACTATGCTATACACAGGTAGGGTAGAGCTTAGGTGGCGGTTTTAGTAGAACTTAGTAGAATTCGGCAGTTAGAGGTCCTTAAAGTTGCTAGTTAGCAACTCTAATAGTAGAGACAGTAGATTGCGGCGGAATATGGTAGATTGCTGTTAGATTGCTGTCTTGTGGTTAGTCTCTAGTTGTTTAGTTAGTGGAAATAGGTAAATATATGTAAGGTGTTATGGGGGTGTCCTATAACAGTACCCCCCCTTTAAACTTAAGCATCTGTAAGATAGGGCTGTGGTAGTTCTAGGTGGAGTTTGTAAAAGTCTTTTGCGGCTTATATAAGTCCTATAGAGTTAGTAGGTTCCTATAAGGGTTTAGTAAAACCTCTCTATTTTGTAAGGTATATATATTTACATTTCTATTTGTCGTACTTAATATTATTAACTCTTTCAACAAGGTACTTATCCTTACTATCCACTTTAACTAGTGGGGGAGGGTTTTGGATTTGTTTAGACAGGGCATCTAATATAGGGGCGGTAGGGTAGAGGACTGATATATAGAATATAGGGTGGATTTTAACCATATTAGGGAGCTTTAGTTGGTAGGCATAAGGAAAAACAACTTTTTTAACCTTATAAGGGCCAGCGTTCTTTTAATTAAGTTTCTTAGTAGGTCGTTTTATGTTTAGATTTCTTATATCTAGCTAGACAAAGTCACTAATTTAGTAGGCTGGTGCTAGGGTTTGGTTCTTATTTACTATGGCTTTATAGACAGATTAGGCCTATGTTATTTCATTAGTAAGGAACTTTTATAGTTCTTCCATCTTCTTTATAAATTTATTTACTTCTGCAACTTATAAGGCCTAATAAGCTAGGCAAGGAATATTACTAAAGGGGTTAAAACCCATTTATAGATGCTAGCTGTAGTTAGCTAGGAACAGGGAGACCTTTATAGTTTCCAAGACGGAGTTATTTATAGTAAACTTAGTAAATATAAGCTAGTTCATCCAGTTATCCTATAGATACAATGTATATATCCAAATATATTGTTCCATTATAGCATTTATATATTCCATTTAACTATCCGTTTCTAGGTAGTATGCTATAGATAATAGTACTTTAATGCGGAGTTAGGTAGTTAGTTCTTTCTAGAATATAGAGATAAACTAGCTACCTTTATTGGAGATAATTGTTTTAGGGAGTCCGTGGAGTTTCTATATATAATCTAGGAACAGTTAGGCGACGGCAGGTGTTAACATATTAGGATAGGCGATTAAGTGTCTTATTTTGGATAGTTGGTCTATGTTACGGGGCGCGGAACTGTGGCAGCTGAACGTATGTATTTGAGGAGTCTATAAGACGTTACGCGATTGATCGTAAGGGTCGAGGGCGTAAGGAGGTGATATACCTACGCGTAGCTGACGTAAGCTGTACGCGAGGTGTACGCGAGAGCACGGGGCTCTCCTATGGAGGCCCCTGCGGTGTGGTTCTGTGACACTACCCCCCCTCCTATAGAGGCGGAGCTCCGGCGACGCTGTGGTTGCTATGTATATGTAGTAAGGTATAGAGAAGAAAAGGAAATATTGCTAAAGGCTTGCAATAACGTTATGTGATAAGACTTGGCATCTAAGAATTTGACTAATTAGACAACTTTGACCGCCGGTTGAAGTTTCTAGACATCTCAACAATTTTTTGGTCACGTGATTGTAATCTGCGGCAATCTAATAATAATTTGCCCTTACGTAGTAATGTATGGTTTAACTCTATAAGGGCTCCTATAGAGGATTAGGTATGAAGTCTCTGCTTGGGCCCGGTTTCTATGGGTTTGTATAGTGAAAATTGCTAATTAGATCCTTTGCATTTTTAAAGTCTTCCCATAGTTGCTATTTTAGCTGGTCTATATTAAATCCTGTATAGATAGCTCTATAGTAGAGCCGCTGTCCCCTGCCTTTGCCATAGTATTTAGAGTTAATGATTTGTTTAATGGTCCACTTCTTGTGGTTCTTGTCTTCGTTCTTATCTTGGATTAGTACTAGTAGAGGTTTAGGCTATATCTGTCCTAGTAAGGGGTTAGGCTAATAAAGGTGTAGTAGCCATGGGTGAAATACAGGCCATATCCTATGGGTGGCTAGGGTAGGCGGGAGCTCTAGCTTATATACGGCTCCCCTGTTAATAACTCGTTTAATTTAATAGGGGCTGAGATTCTTATAATTGAGTGACTTTATAGGCCTCTATGTAGAGATATTATGTGCATCTAGCTATACCTAGTTGTTAACACGCATCTCTGGTAGTGGCGCTCTATAATGGTTGGCGAAGTAGGCCTACTTTACTTAAGCCTAGGCCATTTCTCCCTTGCAGTAGTTAAGTAGATTTTTTATGCGGTCTGTATATTGGTCGGCAAGTAGCATCTTAAGGCGTTTTCTATATGGCAGTTTCTTATTAATAGGTTCTGGTGGCTTTATGCTAGATTGGGGGTAATAACCCTTGTTTGCGAAGAATAGGGTAAGTCCTGTAGTAGTTAAGATGTGGTTATTTGCTGCAAATTTACCTAGTAGAAGGTAATCTACCCAGTTATCCTAACTATAGGCGACTACCTGTCATAGGTACGCTTTTATGTTAGCATTAGCTTTTTCTAGTTGCCCGGCAGTTTTGTGGTAGAAGGATATAGACATCTTAATAGAGGTGCCAAGACGTTAGCAGATTTGTCTCTATACATTAGAGTTAAACTATGTGCCTTAGTTGGACGTAATTGAGTTAGGTAGCCTATATAATCGGTAGACTTTGTGGAGGAAGGCGTTAGTAATATTACTAATGGCTACGCCTTTGGTAGGGACGTAGTGGCGCTCTTTTGTAAGTCGGTATATTATTATAAGGATATTCTTGTAGGTACAGCCGTGTCATTTATAGGGTGGTAGGTTAATAATAAAATCTATAGCGATATCTGCCCATTGTTGTATAGGTACTGGTAGAGGGTGTAGTAGTCCTTAGTACTTTATATTAAAGGCCTTAGTGTGCTTATAACTGTGGTAGGTACCTATAAAGCGTTTAACTGAGTCTGTTATCTTAGGCCAGAAGTAGTATTGGCTAAGGAGCTTATAGGTCCCTTCTTTTCCTAGGTGGCCGCTTAACCAGAGGTTATGGGCCATTTGGATTAGTTACCGTTATAGGTTTTCTGAGTTAGGGATAAATAGGCGGCCTTTATAGTAGAGCCTGTTCTCTTTTACTTTTAAGGCTACTATATTAATCTAGCCTAAGCTTCAGAGGTTTATGGGCAGTGTATAGGTGCCAGCGGTCTTTATGGTAATAAGTTAATACAGTAGTGGGTTAATAGAGGTGTTATATACTGCGGTAATAAGCTTGTTAATTTTAGGAGGTGATTCTAGTTCTATAGTATAAAGCTAAGGTGCAGTTGGCTCTATTGTGGGTAGCATACCTAGGGCTAAGTTCCGTGCTTTTAGGATTGTCTGTTGTTGGAACTAATTATAGGGGTCGTCTTCTGACTAAGGAAGGTCTTATAAGCGGCGTGTTAGGCTATTAGGCTTAGTGCCTTATACTCCTAGTCTATATGTAATTTTAAAGTTAAAACTGGAGAGGAACTCGTTCTAATATGCTTAGCATTAGTTTAGCTGCTTTGTGGTTATAAAGTACTTAAGGTTGCAATAATCCGTGAGGACTTTAGTTGGCTGGTTGGGTTCTGCTAAGGAGAGTTCTAGTTAGAATTCTTTAAACGCTTGTATAATTACAAGGAGTTCCTTATTATAGATCTTATAGTTATACTCTTATAGTATAAGCTTAGACGAGTAGAATGCGACTAAGTAAAGGAGGCCATTGTCGCCCATCTGGGAAAGGATGCCTGCGTTAATGTGGTCTAAGGAGTCGGTTTTAAGATAGAGTTGTCATCCTGGTGTAAAGTGAGCTAGGATAGGTGCTTTAGTAAAGGCATTTTTAAGGTCTTGGAATGCTTTCTTGTATTTAGGCGTCTAAGCAAAGCGTGGGTGTGTTTTTCTTCCTTTTACAGAAAGGCCCTTTATTCGCATTATTGCTATAAGTGGTGCTACTACATCTAAGAAGTTGTATATAAATTTCTAATAGAAGTTGGTAAAACTAAGGAAGGCTTATACATTCTTAATGCAGTTAGGGGCTTGCTATTTGGCAATTATGCGTACCTTCTTGGGGTCCATACAGACACCCTTAGTAGTAACAATTAGTTTAAGGTATTTTACTTCTGTAACTAAGAATTTGCACTTCTTTAAATTAATGTGAAGTCCTGCTTCCCTAAGGCGCTGTAGGACCTTTTAAACGTGCTCAGTATGCTTAGAAGGGTTGTTGCTATAAATAAGTATGTCGTCTAGGTACGTAGAGTAGAAGTCGTTAAGGTAGTCCTGTAAGGCGTTATTAATGTAGCTTTAGAAGGCGCCTGGGCCGTTGCATACGCTAAAGGGTATGACGGTATATTCGAATTGGCTAAAGCGCAATGCGAATGCGGTTTTCCATTTGTTACCTTTCCGTATTTGGAGATAGTTAAAGGTGGCGATGATATTGAGTTTAGTATAAATTTTGGCTTAATTAAGCCGCTTAAGGGTCTCGCGTATAAGCAGTACTGGGTATTGGTTCTTAATCGTAATAGTGTTAAGTCCTCTATAGTTAATGCAGAATTGGATACCTCCCCCTGGCTTCTTAGCGAGAAGAATAAGGGTGGCTGCTAGTAATATGCTGGAACGAATAAACCCTTTATTGAGGTGCTCGTTGATATACTTTTTTATAACTAGGAGTTTGTCTTTTGATATTGGGTAGGGTCTCTTATAAGGTAGCATTTTCCCTTGTTTAATGTTAATGGCATAGTTATTAGGTTAATGTGGGGGGAGTATATCTACGCCCTTTTATAAGTATATGTTAATAAAGTTGTGGTACCTCTTAGGGAGGAGCTTATAGAGTTCCTTGTTGGTAAGTCCTTTTTTAAGGTTTATAAACTTCTTAAAGTCTAAAGGTGAAAGTCCGTAGAGTTCCGTAGGGGCGTTGTCTTCTGGGAGGTTAACTATGTCTATTCTGTTACTATAGAGGACGTGGTCCTGTTCTTTATTAAGCTTATATAGTTGTAATTAGGAAGCTGCAGCAATGGTCTAGCCTTTCTTATATGTTATACAGTAAAAGGCCGCAGTACTTATATAGTGGCAGTTAGTCGTAGGTGGGGTAATAAGGGGTTCCTTGGGTTAATATCCTAGGGAGTAAATAGAGGTGGCTAGGCTATGCCCTAGGCAAGTCTCTCTATAGTATTTAGAGTTAAAGGTTACTTCTCTCTTTTTCTAGTTAATGGCGGGGTTGTGTTGTTTAAGCCAGTTCATTCTGAGGATAATAGGGTAGTTAGTAAGTGGTATAATATAGGCCTAGAGCTCTTCCTGGTGCCCGTTTATATCTAGGTAGAGTTGTGCTATATAGGTAATCTTCTATGCGGTATAATTACCGTCAGCGAGTTATAGGGCGCGGGCTTTGGTAAGGGGTAAGGTAGGTAGGTTATAAGTACGCATGAATTAGGTATCTATAAATTTATTAGTAGCTCCGCAATCAATTATAGAACGGCTTTTATATTACTTTTTGGCAGTAGTTCCTATTATAGGTAAAACTATCTATTTCTATCCGTTTATCTTTACTAAGTCATCTATTGAGTAGGCTAATATATAGATCCCTCTATTATCAGGGCGTCCTAACCCACAACTTAGGGCTGGGACTTAGCGTTTTCCACTTCTGTATCTGACTCTACTGCTATTGCTGTGTCTTCGTCTTATACGGTAGCGGTGTATAGTAAGGTGTTCGGTGTTTAAGGTATAAAGTTGGGTGTTAGGCGGCGATTACCAAACCTGGCTATTGGGCAGTTTGGGTTCTCGCGATAACAGCCTTCTTAATGGCATCTATAGCAGCGCCCTAGCTTCTAAAGTAGCTCACGCTCTCCGTTTAGGAGCTTATATGGGAAGGTTAGTATAGAGAGGTTAATATTGGCTCTGGTATTTATAGTAGGCGTTGGTGACCTAGTGTATATAGGTGTGGTTGGCCTGGAGGGCTTCTATATAGGAGCCTTTAGGCGAGGGTTAGCAGTAGAGATCTGATTTAGCCGTCGTTTAATCTTCCATAGGGCTGCCACTATACCATACACGTTATTATAATTATAACTAGCGGCAGCGTAACTAAGGCGATAGGTGACCTTTTTGAGGAGATCTTCCTGGTCTTTAGCGTTGTCTTAGGAGAGGACTCCAGTGTATTCCTGGAACTTAACATAGAACTTGTTAAATGACTTAGTGGGACTTATCTTTAGGGCGCGTAGTTTGGCTTAACTGGTGGCTACTAGGTTGTGGTTGTGATATATTAGGTCAAGATTGTCAAGGACCTCCTGGTGGGACTGCCACTTCTAGGGGCCATTGGTCTCCCATTGGGCGAAGAGTCTATTAAATGGGGTACCCTTTATACGCCCAATAATATAACCAATCTTAGCATCCTCCCTAGGAAAAAGGCAGGCGCTCTAGGTTAGTTTCTTACGGATTTGCATCTTCTAGTGGCTGTATTCCTTGCGGTCTCCCTAAAAAACTAGGGGATTGGGGTATTATATATTAGACCCCACAATTGTGGCTTAAGTTCGGTTGCTGTTATAGGAGTCGTCCCTATTAGGTGAAGCTGCTTGACGCTGACTTTTGGCCAAGCGTTAAGTAGGTAAGGTTGCCGGAGGCGTAAAGACTTGGGTGGTATAGTGCGTAGTAGGGAGGTGCTTAGTGTTGTTATAGATGTGCTCGTTAAGCTAAGACTGTAGGTATTTAATTATGCCCTCCTTTTTAGTAACCTAAGCAATAAGTACGATCTTAGCTTTCTTTAGTTGTTAGACGTTGCGCTTAGATATGTGGAGGTTATCTTTGGTCTCTTGGCGTATATTATTAGCAAGTGCCTTACTAGCTTGTAAGTCTTGGATAATATCATGGTCTTAGGCAGCACGTAATTTGGCTTGTATAAGCTTTAGGTGGTAGTTCTATAGAAGGCGATAGTATTTGTTGGGTTCTTGTGCTACTATTTATGCAAATATCTCAGCGTCTTGTATTTTGATCTTAATGGGTGGCTGCCCTTCTGGTTGCTTTTCTGTGGCTGTGTAATTGATAAAGGATAAGACGTCGCCGGTGTCTATCTTGTTAAGGTCGTTGCTGTGACCACCTATACTAATAGGGGTGTATCTATCCTGCTAGGCTGGTTGACTCTTATTGTCTTTAAGGTGGTGCTGGGTACTTGGGGGTGTTTATAGTTATAACTCTTTTAAGCCGCTAGGCTTGCCCTTAGGGGTTAAGGCTAGGGTTAATAAATTGAATTCTCTTAGGATTAATTGGCGTTGTAGGTTGGGTTGGGGTATTAGGTTGCTCTTTGGGCTTAACATAGTGGCTAGTAAGGAATATCGTCTTACTATTATGGTGTGAAGGTTGCTTGTAGACACGCTGCTTCTGGCAGCGCCTATAGTATTGTAGACGTAGAATTGGTCGTAGGCTAGGTGTTGGTGGTAAAAAAAAAAAAAAGGCGCAACATAATGTCACGGGGCGCGGAACTGTGGCAGCTAAACGTATGTATTCGAGGAGTCTATAAGACGTTGCGCGATCGATCGTAAGGGTCGAGGGCGTAAGGAGGTGATATACCTATGCGTAGCTGACGTAAGCTGTACGCGAGGTGTACGCGAGAGCATGGGGCTCTCCTATGGAGGCCCCTGCGGTGTGGTTCCGTGACAGTCTATAACTACTATAATATTTATACAGCCTTTACTTATAGGGAGTTTAACAATAAAGTTAATTAAGATATCTTTCTATCTTTGGTTTGGAACAGGTAGTGGCTTTAGAAAGCTGTTATATGTCTTATATAAAGCCTTAGCTTATTAGTAGGTATAGCAGCTAGAGATATACCTTTATATTATATTATATATGTTTGGCCAGTAGTACTCCTATTAAAGTAGTTCTAGGGTTTTTTTTACAGCCTAGGTGGCCAGCTACTAGTAGGTTGTATATAAGTTTAAGAAGCTTAAGCTTAAGTTTGTTGTAGTTAGGTATAATTAGGCGGTTCTGGTAGTATAAGCGGTCTCTATAAGCTTTATATTTACTTAGAGAGATCTTTTTAGAGCGTCTAATGCTATCTTAAATTAGCTTAAGTGTTTCTTAGATAAACTCGTTATTTAGGTATTTGTTAATTATAATCTGTTTAACTGATTAATTAGTTATTTTAAGAATGTATACCGTAAGGTCTTCAGCTAGGGGATTAAATAATTTAGGGTGAAGTAGGGTTTAATTATAGTAGGCATACGCTTCTTCCTGTGCTGGTATGTCTTGTAAATATTAGGTTAGGGCATTAGGTTTTTAACCTTAAACGCCTAGGCGGTATGTAATTGAGAATTGGAAATGAGATAGATATTCTAACTAGTAGGCTTAATAATGACTTAGCTATTTTGTGGTTGTAAAGTACTATAGATTCTTATAATTGCTAAGGACCTTAATTAGAAATCCGGCGCCTTTTAGTTTGGGTCGCCATTGTTTAAAACATCTAATAATGGTTAATAATTCCTTATTGTAGATCTTGTAGTTATATTTAGCTAGACTTAGTTGTTTTAAGAAGTATGCTATAGGGTGCAGTACTCCTTCCTTATTATACTAAGACAAAATGCCTCCAGTAACGTAGTTAGATAAGTTGGCTTCTATAACACTCTTTTAGTTTAGGTCAAAGTGTTAGAGTATAGGTGTGGTAGTAAATATAACTTTTAGATAGGTAAAGGCCTTCTTACATTCCTTATTAAAGATAAAGGTTTTATCTTTTTAGGTTAAAGCTATAAGGGGTAAGACTAGGGCAGAGAAGTTGTTAATAAACCATTGGTAGAAGTTAGCAAATCCTATGCCACTGGCTCCTATGTTAATTAGGACTTAAGTATTAGCCTATTAATCATTTTGCTAAAGACAACAGTTAACAGTTATACTACAATCCTAAGAGTTAGAATTTGTAACATCTAGAGCATTTAATAAGATCCTAAGGCAGCGCTGTCCTGGAGAGTAACTTAGCTCTAGGACCTTCCTTTTAGAGGCGACCGGGGTGGGGTTCCTATAGAACATTGGCTGTAACTTTGTCCTTATAAGTGGTGCTTACTAGATGCGGGGCTAAAGCCATATAAAGATTAGGGACGGTAACTGGAGGATTAGTGCGGTAAACAGTTGCTAGTATTAGCTGTTTGTAAATCGTATTAGGGCATAGGGATAAAGCAGTATCTTAAGATATAAGCCTTACTTCCGCATTTAAAGCAAAGGCCTAGCTTAATACGTCATTCTTATTTAGAGGACCCTAGTGGGGCATACTCTAGGGTTCCAGAGTTAATATCTATAGCGTTAGGGTACTTAGGCTAAGATAATAACTTAGTAGTTATTTACAGAGCTGTTATATTATATTAAGGAGTGGACTTTGGTGTTAGGCGTAGTATATCATTATATTGTTTATTAATAACATTTGCATAGGCGTTAAGGGCTCCTAGTAGGTCTATACCTATTAGGGAGGTTTTTAGTTTAGAACTTAGGGATTTAATAAGGCTATTAACTAGTGCGGAGTCATTCTAGCCTGTTTCCTTTACATAATAGTTAAATTTAGAGAAGTATACTAGAAAGCTTTTCGTTCCTTAAGTTATATAGTTTATCTTTTTCTAAGTAGTGGCTTGGCAGTTCAGGTCACTATATATGGCTTTAAGAAGTACAACTAGACTTTATACTAAATTTGGTTAAAGGGGTTTAATAAGGTTAGCTATATCTCCTCCTAGTTAACTTAGGGCATAGCAGAGTTAGTTGACTTTAGTTAGGTAGCAGTCAGCATTACCAGTTAGCTTATTTTTAAGCTGGCTTAGAAATAATCAGAGTTTTTATTATTTACTAGTAAATATTAGAGGGTCTAGTAGTTATTTAGATTATTACAGTACAGTAGTTGGTTTAGGGTGAATAGTTACTATAGGTTTGGGACTCTTATTTCACGTATTTATCTCTAAAGAAGGCGTTTAGTCTTAGGGCCCTAATGTGGGCATCTTAAGGGTGTGGACTTTTTCTTAAAGGTCCTTAATTATTTACAGGTGTTGTGCTTCTTATTTAGCTTATTATTAAGTTAAAGTGGCTTAGTTCTATATAAGGGCGTCTATAAAGGACTTCTATATCTCTGCCAATTATTCTTAAAGTGCGGATATAATACCAGTAGCTATTATAGGGGCTTTAGGGTCGTTCTGTATTTTAGAGGGTAGTATATAAGGTTAACATAATATAGTGTCACAGAGTGAGCATAAGCGGTGATAATATATAGCGAAGTAGATATTATTAAGCTATATACATAAACTGCGTAATAAAGTTAAGATATTATATAAGAAAAAGAAAGTAGAAAATAGGGGAAAAAGGGTACATAATGTTTGCTTAGTTGCTAGGTTAATGGGTACTATGCTACGCACAGGCAGGGTAGAGCTTAGGTGGCGGTTCTGGTAGAACTTAGCAGAATTTAGCAGTTAGAGGTCCTTAAAGTTGCTAGTTAGCAACTCTGACAGTAGAGACGGCAGATTGCGGCGGAATATGGCAGATTGCTGTTAGATTGCCATCTCGTAGTCAGTCTCCAGTTATTTAGTTAGTGGAAACAGGTAGACGTGTATAAGGTGTTACGGGGGTGTCCCGTAACAGCAGATATAGACAGGTAGGCAGATGCAGATAGGTAGGTAGATATAGATAGGTAAGCAGATGTAGATAGGTAGGTAGATGCTAATGGGTAGGCAGATATAGATAGGTAGATAGATGTTAATAGGTAGGCAGATATAGATAGGTAGGCAGATATAAATAGGTAGGCAATATAGACAGGTAGGCAATGCAGATAGGTAGGCGATGTAGGCAGGTAGTAGATAGGCAGGTACTATAGGTAAGTTAATAGGTAAATAGGTAGAAGAGAACTATCGCTATATTATATTAAATTATCTAAAATATTATTATTTATTTTGCTAGCCTTATAAATAGCTTTAAAGTAGCTTTTATTTATTTAAAATATGCTATTAATATAAAAGAGGTAAATAGCTCTAAATACAATTATGGTTGCCAAATGCGTAGATTACTAGTAGGTTGCGCGTAGGTTGCGCGTAGGCTGCGCGTAGGCTGCGTGTCAAAAAAATACGACATAGGCTAGTCGGTTAAGTTGCCAAATGCCCTTAACTGCGTGCTAATTGCGTCAACTACTAACCATTAAGGCTATTAGTAGGGTACCATATTTTGCTAATAAAAGTTACTAAAGTTAAAAAATCCTATTACTGGACAAGATTATAATATGATCTTAATAATAGTAGATAAGCTAATAAAGTAGGGATACTTTATAGCATATATAGAAGAAATATCTATAGAAGATATAGCTAGAATCTATATTAAAGAAGTGTTTGTAAGATATAGAGCACTAATAAAAATTATATTAGATAGAGACCTAAGATTTATAGCAGTGTTCTAGAAAGTGTTCTTAGTAGAATAAGAGGTTAGAGCAGTAATATTAACTGCATATTACCTACAGATAGATGGTTAAATAAAAAAAACTAAACTAGACACTAGAATAGTATCTAAGGCACTATATTAATTATGCATAAAATAATTAGGTATTGTTATTACCAGTTATATAGTTTATATATAATATAATACCACAAGAAGGGATAGGCATATTACCTTTTAAGGCGAATTACGGGTATAAGCTAAGAATATTGTTATTACCATAATAAGTAAAAAAGACAAGTAGTATAGCTAAAGAAAGAATGGAGATATTAATAAATCTTTATAATTACCTTAAGGAAACAGCTAAACTAGTATAAATGAGGATAAAAAGGTACTATAATGCTAAGAGATCTAAGGGACTAGATCTTAAGGAGGGGGATAAAGTGTGGCTACTATATAAAAATTTTAAAAGTTAATAACTAAGTAAGAAGTTGGACTATATTAGACTAGGACCGTTTACAGTTAAAGTAAAAATCTTAGAAGTTATGTACAGACTTAACTTACTAGAGAAAATAAAGATTTACTCTATATAGTATATTATAATGCTAAAGCTAGCATATAGGAATGTTAAACCACTAGTTTATAAGGCAGATATATATAGAGGATAAGAAGAAGATAAATAGCAAGTTTTAAAAATTATTAGTTATAAGGATGTTAAGGATAAAATATAGTATAAAGTAAAGTGGATAGGCTATAATAAGACTACCTAGGAGCTATTAAATAACTTAAAAAACGCTATAAGAAAGGTATAGGAGTATTAAAAGAAAAAGGGTTAGGTAGTATTAATAAAGAAAAATTGCTAAAAAATAAGTTACCTAAGGGGGACCTAAGAGGAATATTTGGTAATATACTTAGAGGTATTTCCTTCTCTATTAGAAGAGAATCCGTTCTTTTATTACTAAGTTTCTAAAGACCTTATTTTATAAGTTTCTACTCCTTAAAACAAACCTTCTTACATACCTTCTTAAGACGGATTAACTAAGTAGATATAGCTAGGCGGGAGTTAAGAGTATATTATTAAGCAGTAGCAGCCTTTTACTTAGCATTATAAGAATAATAAAGTTTAGCTAGCACTACTAAGAGCTTATTATTAAGTTTTGTAGCAGTAGATTAAACTTAGGACCCTAGTAGTAATTAATAAGGGTACTTAAAGACTATTAAGAGTAATAGAACGCGTATACTTAGCGTTAGAAATAGAGTAAATATTATAGAATAATTAAGTGTTTGCTTTAGTATACTCTAAGTAAAAAGAGGGTTGCTAAAATAAAGGACTTACTAACATAATATAGACTAACCCCTCTTTTATATAATAAAAATATAGAGATGGCATTATCTTACCTAAAGAAAGTATTATAGTGTGGGAGGGTACGACCACTCTCAGATAGGAAAGCCACTGTGCTGTCGGTCTGTCGGTTGGTCGGTCGGTCGGTTGTAATCAGTTAGAAGTAATCAGTAAAGCAGTTAGTAAGAAGAGAAAAAAAGGAATGTATTCTGGTAGGTCCTTGTAATAATAAGGAGGGAAGCCGAAGGCTCTATAAATACAGGAAAATGCCAAGACAGTAGGCGACGTCCAATCTACACCACCACATACCTCCCCCACTAAGAACGTTGTCCCCTAACGTTCTATACCATAGAAGAATAGCCAAATAAAAGTAAAGCAAAAATAGAATAGAAAAAGGAAAGCACAAAATAGAACGCAGGAAACCTCTTTCTCCTAGTAAGATACCTATTAGATACGCACTGAAATAAATACACCCATTAGCCGTACTAGTTGCCTATGCACTATACCCACTAGCGTCACTGGTTGAAAGCATAAATGCACGCACTAGCCGCCCTAATCGCCTGTGTACTATACCTACTAGCGGTACTAGTTAAAAGCGTAATTCTGTAGCCGTTATAGCCCTATAGAACTATTCCACGATATCCTTCTGTTATCTATAGCTAAGATCCGATTTTCCTACTAGTAACTAGAATAGTAAACCAGAAATAATAACAGTAGCAGTAACAGCAGCAATAGAAGTAATAGCGGTAACAGTAACAGTGATAAAAATAGTAATTAAAGCAGATATCCAGCGCAGTAAAACAGAACGGTTAGTGGTAGAACACTTAGCAGCAGAACTTGGTAACAGTTAGTAAGCAGTAGAACATTTAGCAACAGAACTTTTAGTAGCAGAGATCTTGGTAGCGGCAGTTGGTCGGTAGCAGTCAGTTAAAATAGCAGTGGTAGAATAATTGGAATAGTGGAACAGAACGGTCAATAGGAACAGCAGTTAGAATACTTAGAATAGCAGCAGTAGTAGTAGCAGCAGCAACAGAACGGTCAATGGCATTCGGTCAGTAGCGGTCGGTTAGTGGCGGCTAGTCAGAATGGCGGTTAATATGGTAGGGTATGGCGGTTAGGAGAGTAGCAGTAGAATAGTCAAAATAGTATTAGGCCTAGAACAGGTCGGTTGGAACAGTTAAATGGCATAATAGATCTAGCAGATCTGGCTATAAATAGATCTAGCAACGGTACAGATCTAGAATAGTAGAGATAGAGCAGTTGGTTAAGACAGTAGGGACAAGGCAGTTGGACGGAATAGCAGCGGCGGTGGTGGTGGCGGTAGGGCAGTTGATCAAAATAGTAGAGGCTCTGGCTTAACTTGGTCGTTTAGCTGGTTGTTTGATATCAAGACTCTGTATCTAGCTCTGCATTGGTCTGCATTACACACATCTTCTTAATTAAGGCTCTGCCTATGACTTTGCATTAGGCCCTGCATTGTTAAGCTTTACGTCCGTATCGCTTTACATCTGACTGTGCATCTAGCTGTATATCTGGCTGTGCATCTGGCTGTATATCTGGCTGTGCATTAGTAGCTTTGTATTGCATAGTCTGCGTCTGCGTCCGTGTCTGCGTCCGGCTCTAAAATGTTGACTGGTAATGCTTCCGACGATCTACTGACCGTATACTGATTTCCTATACAGGCCTAGTGTCTACGTACGTGTCTGCGTACGTGCCTACAAGCCTGCTTTAACTACTGGACGAAGACTGTCTAATTGGTCGGCGACGATGTACTGCAGCTGATCGTTTGGTCGTTTAATTAAGGTAGAAGGTTGGCCTGGTTAAAGGCTCTTGTTCTGATTTGAATGCGGAAACGGCGTTTAGCTAATTGAGATTTAATAAAGCCCTGGCTTGACTTAAGGTGTCTTCTACTGCATGTATAACTAAGGCTTTACATCTGTAGATAATTAATTAAAACTTCTGTGTAGACGTATAATTAGTTAAGGCTCCGCATTGTTGTCTAATTAAGGTTCTATACCCGTATACTCTATACCTATAGACTCCATAAGAGACTCCGTGAGAGATTGTGTAAAGCTCTATATTAATGTCTATAGGAGAGATTGTTCTGGTTAGCTAATCCGTAGGCGTTAAGATGGGCGGCAGTTGATTAATAAAGGAGGGGGTTAAAGGGAGAGGCTCTTGCAGAGGCTCCAAGACATTAATTAGCCGTGTTTCTAATGTTCTATTAGCCGTATACTAATTTCCTGGTTAGGCCTAGTGTCTGTATGTCTGCTATTATAGAATCTTTAACTGCTAATTAAAGATGTCTAATGGCGACGGTGACTGATTCAATTTAACTGTAATAATGTATAATTAACTGACGTTTAAATAGGGCATTAGGTCGGCCCAACTGAAAGCTCTAGTTAATCCAACTTGGCTATAGAGACGGCGTCCAATTAACTAAGGTTTAACTAAGGCTCTGGCTTGACTTAAGGCGTCTTCCGCTATACGTACGATTAAGACTCTGCATTATTGTATGCTTAGTTAAGGCTTTAAATCCGTTAATGTTCCACTAAGGCTCTGCATCTATAGGCTCTGCATCTGCGGACAACTGATTAAGACTCTAGCTGTGCAGTTGTTTGGTTAAAGTTTTGTATTTATGCAGTTGATTAAGGCCCTTAGTGTTCACCAGACGTCCAATCTAAAGACCTGTCTTAAGACTTCCTTCCTTATAAGCATAAACGGCAGTTTCTAGTAGACCATTTTTGCGGGCCAGGTGCTTTTCTAGGACGTCTTTTGCAGCTGCTTTCTTCCCTTTTTAGACTATCTTTGCCCTTGGCTTCTTTAGCGCATCCTTGAGCTTTTGCGGCTGCCTTCTTGCCCCCGCTGCTGGCAGTATACTTGCGTATCCTTAATCTTCTTTTAGCTTAAGAGCCTTCTTGGGATTATCTTCTGCTTTTAGTCTCTGTTATTGTCCTGGTTCTGCGCTTTGCCTAAGCTGTCCTTGATATCTTCTAAACCTATCTGGTGGCGGCTTCTTGGTTATTGTGACTACCTCCATCGCATATCCCTTGCCCTTGTGTCCATAACAGTCCTTTATTAAGACCACCTCTGAGGAAAAGCACTGGCTCCCGTATATCTAATTCCTGTTCTCCTTGTAATCCTTAACAAGATCCTTTACTAGCTTATCCTGATACGGCCTGGTCCTGTCTTTAGTCGCATAAGGAGGTTTAGGCTTAATGTGGTCAGCTATGCCCTACGTACGGTCTCTTACAGAGCATCTTTGTTAGTGTCTCTTTGTATACTGCTTTACCGTTTCTGTGGTGCTTATTTTCCAATCTACTGCTGTCCTTGTATAGATCCCTTCCTTACCGCGGTGCCTGTTCTCGTTATGCAGCTAGCGCAGTACTAAATTCAGATGGTGGTTGCGGAGCTGCGGTTAGCTGTTGTTCAAATAAGGAACAAGGTCGGCCCAGTCAAAAGCTCTAACTTGACGACATTTGATAGACTTGATTTAGTAACGGCGACGTGCTGACATCGAGGCTCTGGCTTAATTCGGTTCTTTAACTGACTGTAGCTTTTGTGCAGTCGTTTGATTAAGGCTTCTGTGCAGTCATTTGTTCAAGGTTCTACGTATAGCTCTGTATCTGGCTCTGCATCTGGCTCTGTATCCGTGCAATTAATTAAGGCTCTTGGTGCCGTTCTCATCGCATTATTAAATTTCAGGGGCGGTGTAGAGTTCTGCCAGCTCTATTATTGAATGGACTAATTAGGATTTTCCGTCCCCGGGATGGAAAATCGCTATTGGCTTGTTAATAGGTGGTGAGCTGAACTGACATCTTTGCAGCAGGTTGTCGCGACTAACGCGTCTTATTATGATTAAAAAAGTAAACAAGAAAGGAGCTTTAGGAAATATAGTAATTAAGCAGATAAATAGAAATCTTTTATACGTCACCTGCGTCCCCTCCCCCACCTTAAAACTTGACTGTCCCCTAGTTAAACACCCTATACCTACTGTGGAGCCTGCGGGTTAATAGCTGGCCTTAAGTGTCTGTCTCCATAACCGTCTCTAAGGATTAGATAATTTATTCTTCTTCCTGGCTTTAGCTGTCTTATCTGCAGGCCGTAATATAATCTGGACGTAGTCTCCTAGTTGTACATTCTTCTCCTGCGGCAGAGCTTGCGGCTTAATGGTTGTCCTGGTTATACAGCTGTCTCTAGGGGTTAGGCGAGTCTGCGGACATTGCTAGCTAGGCGTTACTACTGAGTCTATGGGCCGTACTTAATAGTAGTCCTCCTAGTTCGTACGCATTTTGTTACTGTTCTTTAGCACTACTCTGTTATGGAAAGCAGTAAAATCAGTTTATAATATAGGGGCCTGCTGCTACGTCTATTCTTCCTTTAGCCTGCCTAGGTCTGTTCCCTAGTATGTATAGAGCCAGTTCTTAATACCTTCTAGCCGTCCTTTATTACTAAGCCACGGAAGTACTGGTCCAGGTTGTTTACGTGTCCCAGCTACTAGTCTTCCTTAATTAGATAGATGTATAAATCCTTACTAAACAAGATCCTTAAACCCTTGGCATTTATACTAGGTGAAATGGTAACCTCCTCCGCATTTAAAATAGGTCTATAGGCCTTGTCCTTGCGTACCTTACTAACCTTATACGTTCTGCTATAGCCGTCTAAAGGCGGTGGAATCTTGCGGATATTAAAAATCGTGCGGATATTAAAAGTCTTATAGAGGTTAAAAGTCTTGCAGAACAAAGGGAGCTTGGCTGCTTTTCTGCCAGTCTTTATATCCTTGTGCTGAGCCTTAAACTGCGGCCTAATCTAGCAGTGTTGTAAACTTCCTTGGGTCTATCCGGATTTGGTTAAGGAACGGTATTAACCATACAGCTACTGTAAGCTCCGTCTTAGTCAGTTTTAGACTCCTTAGTTGGCTTAGCATTTTATCCATTTCTTAGTCTATAGTAGAGGGTAACTGCTGCTGTGTTAGGGCTCCTCTGTATACACCTAAGTTTAGAAGCCTTCCTTCTCTCCTACGGTCAAGCTCATCCCTTTACTACTGTAGCTTCTATATAAGCTGGACATTTAGGGCATCTTCTTCCAGAAGGACATCTATTTGCTTGACGCCCTCTACAGCCACTATCCTTGACTCTATGGCCTCCTTTAGTCTTTTAAACACAAGGGTGCTAGGCTCGTCTGCTATGGCTCCTGTTTATTCCATTACGTGCCTGCAGTATTTAACAGGAAGTCCTCGCATAAACAATTACCCCTTATCTTACTTAGTAAGGTTTCCTGCGGCTACTACTTTATCTAAGATGGTAGTAAAGTCCTGTACGTAGTAACGCAATTTGCCTAGTTGTTCCGTAGATTTTTGAACAAAAGCTTCTATAAAGTCTCGTGTCTCCATGCGTTAGTAGTAGTCCTTGGTTTAATACTTAGTCCTAAGCTTTCTAACAAGCTCTATCTAATTACCAATTGTAAACTTAGGCAGGCTTTGGATCCACATCCCTATCTAGTAATCGCAGTACTTAGGAAGGCCTTAGTGCTTCTCCTTACTTATTACACAATGTTAGGTGTATAGCCATTTGTACTGCTTAATAAACTATAACACGTTCTGTCCTGTAAAGTAAGGAGTTCCAACAGTTCCTGGGGCTGGTATAGGCTGAACCATAACATAGATCTTGTCTTAAGCTGTTAACTGCTAGTTATATGCATCTAGAGCTTCCTTAGGAGCTTGCAGGTGGTCCTTACAGCTCTCATCCTTTGTCTGCTAAGGGTTACCGGTCCTAGGTGTTACAGGTAAACGCTGTGGTAGATCTTCTTATATGGCTGTGGTCTTAACAGAGGATGTCCCAGATGGCTGTCCTAGTGTTGGTTTATACTTAGCAAAAGAAGTATAGGCTTCTATTCCCTCTGGCTGCTTCTTAACGCCTGGAGGTCGGTCTTCCTAAAAGAGCATGGTGTCTTTATTATCTACGGCCACTGCTGGGTCTTAATACGTCCATCTGCTTTAGTCTGCCATTATTCCGCACGGTAGGGTGCCACTAAGCCTTCCGCTTCTGCCTATATCTACTTCTTTATAGAATGCCTCTAAAGCTGCCGCTAACACAATCTGGATGACTTAAAAAAAGATAAAGCTAAGCTAGAATAGGAAGCTTTTAAGGCAAGACCCAATTTTGTATACTTGCAACCTTGCTCAGTACTGTCTCTATTCTTAAAGGGCAGTACTAACTTCCTCTACCGCTAGATCCCTTAAGTCTCGTTTCCATCTAATTAACTTGTCCTTAGCTTGTCATCTCTGCATCCTTAACAAAGCTCTGGCCATGTCCGTGCGTAGGTAGTAGAAATATTAGGTACCTCCAGCCACAGGTTAAAGTTATTTAATTGGCTTACTAGTTTGCTTAACATCCTTGTATATAACTTTCCAAGACCTTTGCCACTCCCTGGCCTATGCGTTAAGTCTAGCTGTCCTTTCTTTTCCGCAGTCTTTCTATTTAGGGTCTACCTAGTTCCCCTTGCTGTCTAATACTGCCTAGTTCTCTGCTGCTGTTACGTCTACCTAGCTAGTCGTTCTTCTGCAGCTGGTCGTCCTTCTGTAGTTATAATATATTCTTGCGTGTTTTATACGTATATAGCACTAGACTTCTAATCTAAAGAGCTTGCCATCGTCCCTATGTGGAATGCCATAAAGTATATGGGAGGGTACAACCACTCTCAGATAGGAAAGCCACTGTGCTATTAGTCTGTTGGTTGGTCGGTCGGTTAGTTATAATCAGTTAGAAGTAATCAGTAAAGCAGTTAGTAAGAAGAGAAAAAAAGGAATGTATTCTGGTAGGTCCTTGTAATAATAAGGAGGGAAGCCAAAGGCTCTATAAATATAGGAAAATGCCAAGACAGTAGGCGACGTCTAATCTACACCACTATAATAGTAATAGTATAAGACTAATAAGCTGTAGAAGAAGAAGAAGAAGCTTTAGGTATAATAAGTAATAATATTAACTAAATTAATTAGACGGACATTACACCTCTAATAAATAACTTAGAGATATTAGGAATCTTTAAGGACAAAGATAAAGAGGAGAGAGATAGTATTATAGACACTTTAAGTATAATATTATAACTACTTAGAAGAGAGTTAGAGGAAGCTAGTTAGTTAATAAGGGTATAGTCTAGAATAGATCTAGTAAAACTATATAATAAGGAATAGTAACTAAGGTTATATAATATAATCTATATAATCTATATAATCTATAAGATCTAAAATAGAGTAAGTAGAGTAGATAAAGTAAATAGAGTAAGTGTAACGGAACCTTGTAGCGGGAACTATGGTAAGTCTTATTATTAGGCTAGGTATATAGGTAAATAAGAAGTTAATAACAACTAATAATAACTGGTAGAGTGGTTACCTAATAGATTAACTCTAATTATATTCTAGAATTTACTATAAAGAGAGAACTATCTAGGTAGGGACTATAGTCCTTTTAAATATATAATTATATGCCTAAGAAATCCCTTTGCTCTATAAGGTATATATACTCTATTTACTCTATTATAGATTACACAGATCCTATAGATTATATAGATTATATTATATAACTTGCTTACTATTTCTTATTATATAGTTCCACTGGTTCTATTTTAGACTATACCTATATTAACTAACTAGCTTCCACTAACTCCTCTCTAAGTAGTTATAACATTATACTTAAGCTATCCATAACACTATCCCCCTCCTCTTTATCTTTGCCCTTAAAAATTCCTAATATCTTTAAGTTATTTACTAAAGGTGTAATATCCGTTTAATTAATTTAGTTAATATCTTTACTTATTATACCTAAAGCTTCTTTTTCTTCTTCTACTGCTTAATATACTCGCACTATAGCTGCTATACTATTACTAGGTAAAGTAATACTATCTCCTTATTCTTATTATACAAAAGAGGGTTTAGTTTATATTATATTAGCAAGTCCTTTATCTTAGCAACCTTCCTCTTACTTAGAGTGCACTAAAGCAAACATTTAATTGTTTTATAATGTTTGCTCTATTTTTAACGCTAAGTATACGCGTTCTATAACTCTTAACAGTCTTTAAGTTCCCTAAGTAACTTATTATAGGGTCTTATGTTTAATCTGCCGCTATAAAGCTTAATAATAAGCTCTTAGTAGCACTAGCTAAACTTTATTATTCTTATAATATAAAGAGAGAGGCTACTAATACTTAACAATAAGCCCTTAACTTTCGTTTAGCTGCATTTACTTAGTTAATCTATCTTAAGAAGGTTTGTAAGAAGGTCTATTTTAAGGAGTAGAAACTTGTTTAATAGGGTCTTAATAAGCTAGGTAATAAGAGAGTAGAGTTTCTAAAGAAGGAAACAACTCTAAGTAATATAGTAGTTGCTCCTCTTAGGTAACTTATCCTTTAGCAATCCTTTTTTAATACTGTTGGTCACACAGGGTGACTCACCAATAACAACTACTCGAGTAGGTTACAGTGATGTTGGTTAATAGCTTCATTTTATTAGAATGAGGAAGGGCGAGGAGCTTAAGACTCCTTGCCACGCTAGTGCCGCGGCGTCACGTAACAACCGCTTGCCTAATTCCCAACACTAGCAACTCTTCTTTTGTGGTTGCCATCTATATACAAATACTGCTTAACTAGCGTAACAAATATCGATCCTCCTCACTTACTATTGTCACTGTAATATAAGTCTTGCTGTCCTAAAATTTGCCTTTTAGCACGTGGTGCTTTCTTACTTGGAGTCGCGGGTGGACATCGTGTTAGGGCCGCCAAGGCGCTAATTATAAGCGAGCCAATAGCGATTTTCTGTGCCGGGTATGGAAAATCCTAATTAGCTACTCTTAAATTACTATATCTCCTACTCCCTTTTAACCCAACCTTTAACTTATATACGTAGAGTATTTATATTAACGAACGTCTCTAGTACCTTGTTTAGGTTTGCCTTTATTATTGCATCTGCTAGGTTGTCTTAGCCATTAATCCACTAGATTTTAAAGAGTTCTTAACACTTATAGGATTGTTAAAGTACCATAATATTGATTATAAGACGCTTCTCCTTTATAGTACTAAGCTTAACTAAACACTCGTAGAGGGAATATAAGTCGGTGCATATAATTATAGGGATAACGGGGAGTTTAAGTTAATCTATAATTATCTTTAGGGTAGTTCCAATTGTAATTGCCATATTAACTCTGCTAACTATTCTATATATCTCTAATGCTAGAACGCTTCGGGTGATATACTTACTCTTAGTTAAGCTCTAATAAATAAGATTACTGTAAATTATAAAGTTATTCTCTCTAGTAGATTTATTTGTAATAATAATCTTATATCCTAGCTGGGAGCTAAAATCTTTATTATTTACAAATAATCTATCAACAAATAGAAAGAGCTTAGCGGTAGGAAGATTAATAGGCATATAGAGTAGTCCCTAATTAAAATAGTTTATTTGCCAGGAAAGACGCTTATTTAGGGTAAGGATATTATTCTTAGTTAGTTCCTAGTATTAAGCGGTAATAGAGAAATTAAATAAAGCCTTAGGTTAACAGATAGAAGTAATATAAGCTCCGCGAGCGCGTTGCTCTATGTATCCTTACTTTAGAGAATTAATATTAATAACGTTAATCTTCTTACCTTAATCTTTCTGGCGTAAAGCAATAGAATCCTTGTTTAGGGAGAGAATGCATCTATTAAAAAGTAATAGTGTTGTTAAATTAAGCTTTTCCTTTAGCTTTATTATAAGATTTGCCTTTACTAGCTTATCTTCTTTAAGAGCTAAGAATTGGTTGTCTTCTAAGATAATTATATTATCAGTTTATATGCCGATAATTCCAAATGGAGTTCCTGTAGTTGTAATAAGAAAGCAGGGATTAAATATAGAAGTAGTTATTAAAAGCTTCTCTTTATAGTGCTTGCTATAAGTAGCCTATTAATAAGTTCCTACCTCTGCGATTCTATATAATGGCTTAAGTACAACTATAATTGTATCTTTGGGATATTAGTAGCAAATTTGCTCTAAAAGGTATACTAGTATTAAGCGCTAAAGGCGCGTCTCTAATTGGGTATAGGCCTAAGTGATATTTTATAAATAAACCGCCATTCTATTCTTTATTAAGGAGGGAGCTAGCGTAATAATAACTTGCTAACTAGCTCGTTAAATTATAGGGGATTGCGTAAAAATTACTTCCTTACTGTTATTATTATAACCTTAAATGACCAGTCTCAACTTCTTAAATAGGGTATTAGTAGCTTTACCCTTAATCTTATTAACTATTCTTAACTTAAAGATGCGAACTCTATTAAACTTAGTAGGGTTATACTTCTTAAATTTAAAAACTCCTCTTATAATAAGACTATTGATCTCCTGCTTATTAGATGCTTAAAAAGGAGCTCCTAGAGTTATAATACAGCCTTTCTTTTAGAGCTATTTTATAAGCTTAAAGTCAGCCTTCTCTTTAGCTGTTATAAAGGCTATTAATAACTCGTCTCTACTCTTAATAGCGGTAATAAATTGCTCTTCAAAATTGATAAGGTATTAGCAATTTTATAATCCCTTTAAGCAACCTTTACCGCGTCATAGTTACGGCATATCTGCTACAATTATATTAGGATTATAGTCGCCTTCTAGAGTACGTTAATTGTAGTTCTCCTTTAGGGTATCCTCTAGGGCATCCTATAAAGGCTTAGAACTGTCGTTTCTATAGTAAGGCTTAACAATGGTTAAGCGGAATTAAGTAGGTCTATAGGGCATCTAAAAAGTGCAAGTTTAACTATTAATTGTAATAAGTTTATATAGGCCTAACCATCCTCCCTTTTTATACTATACGCGTACCTTAGATTAGAGTGGCAGATTAAGCGTAGTTAAGGTATTTAGGCCATTTCTTATTCCTAGTGCGTTATTGACCTAGCGCGTAGCGTAGAGACGTCGCACCTCTTTTATTACTTTGCGAATAGCCTCCGCTCGTTGCGTAACGGATAGGGATAGTGGAGAATTGTTAGTTATTCAAGGGTAGGCGCTAAAGACTAGCAATATAGGTATAAGCCTATCTGGGCCAGCGGAATTATTAACAGCCTTAATAGCTATTTATAAAATAAGCTCTTTACTAGCGCCCTCTAGTTCTAAAGAAATAATCTTATATACTTATTATAATGGCGTGTGATATTATTCTACTTTTTCGACACTATTATGTGCCTTAATAGGGACTTCCTTAACCTTAATTTCTATTGCCTTCGCCTATTACCAAAACTCTATAGATAAGAAGTTCCTTCCTACGTTATAAATAACTTGATTAGGGGGTCCTAGGTAGACATTAATCTAGTATAATTAAAGAGTATCCTATGCGTTCCTAGCTAATATATCCTTTAGGAAACGTGCGGCTTAGAAAGAGGTTAAAAGGTTAATAACTTAGAGTACTAGCTTGCCGCTAAGATACATAATATTAATAATAATATAGAAGTTGAAGTTGTAGTTATCTTTAAGGGTAAACTTAAATCGGCTAGGGGACTTCTAGTTTATTTAGCAGTAATGGCAGTACTTTATAAGATGCTTAATTGCCTTAACCTTAACTTTATAGCCTGCTTGCTAAAGAACCCTAAGCAATTGGTAAACAGATAGGTAGCCAAAATGATAGTATAGTTAACGTAGCTCTAACTCGGTTAAGTGGCTTTAAGTAACGCTCTTTTCTAGTTAATAAAGGAGCAACTAGGGGTAACCCTATTTGCGTATAATAGGCACCTAATTATCTCCCTAAACGAGCATATTCTTAAGGTTATTAAGTTTAACGCCTAATTTATCTATATCTCTAATGCAAAATAGAAACGGGGTGTTCGCGGAAATAATATAGAAAGTAATATACCCTAAGGGGGTTTTAACCTTAATTGTGCTAAGAGAAATTGTAGTACCCTTGCTAAAACGAATTGTATATTGGCCTGCCATTAATTGGTTGATCTAAACAGAGCTATTAAGCTGCTAAAGAGCTCGAACTTAAGATTCTCCTACTATAGATACTCCTGCGGCTCTAGTATCTGGCATAATACTATAGAAGACATTCGCCGAGTATCTATTATTAAAGGAGAATATAGAACTCTCCTTTAGCTTATTAAAGATATCTGACTTCGTAATAGTATAGAGCGTAGATTGGTTATTAAGAATAGTAATAGTTTGTATACCATCTACCTTACTATACTCAGTGAAGTATTAGTTAGGAGAGTAGTCCTCAATTTCTATATCTATAAGAAGCTGTTTAGCCTCATTAACCTTACCCTTAAGATCTTCTTCGCCTTTATATTAAACCAGGAAGCTTTAGAAGTAGGCTATAATAACCTTATAATTTTTAACGTTTTGTACGCTCTGGCGAAACTTATTATATACCTCCTTTTGTCTATTAAGAGGGTGCCTAGTTAACTAGTAATTTGGCTTCTTATAAACATAGCATTTCTTCTATCAATTATTTTAAGATAAACCTCCATAAGGACCTCCACGGTTACTTTATAGTCAACATTAATTGTACCCTCTGCCGTATCCCCTACCCCGGCCACTATATGTTCGATTAGTCCAGTTATAATCGTGTTAGTTAGTCGGGTTAATTAAAGTAGGTTAGGGTTAGGCGTTAAATTACTATACTTCTTAAGAGCGTAGAGCGGTGCTAATAGAGGATCTTAATTAAGCACACACTCCTTTATAAGTATTTGCAGGATTAAAGAGGGTAAGGTTGCATTCTTTAACACCTTAGTATACGCTAATAACTTAATCGCGTAGGCTGAAGTCCTCTTAATATAATTCAGATAAACCACGCTAAATTATCTAAAGTTAATTAAAGAGCTTTTAAAGACAGTCAAGTCGAGAGGCATCTGGGTTTATAGCAATAATTCTTAGGAAGGTAGTCTCTCTCTACTCTAATATATACTACTGCTTATTCTCTTCTGTTTTAAAGTAGCATCTTATCTTATATATTATTCGGTTAAAATTGTATCCTTTTTCTGCCAAATAATTATAATAGAAGATACTGGCGCGGCCCTTAAGTATAACGGAATAAGTGTTATAATATTAGTTAGGTTCCAGTCCAACCTTCTAGTAACAGTCGTAGAAGATACGCAGCTTTAAATTAAGGATATTATATAGTTCCCCGCTAAATCTTTTCTCCTGGTCCAAATAGAGTTTTATAAGCTCTGTAAGCATTTTTAAGGTGCCTCTAAGCGGTATTAGGCCACGTTAAAATTACATTAGAGATTAAGGTGGGGATTACTTTATAGGCTACAGTGGAGATATAGAGCTTAATAGAACACAGCGTGGTACCTAATCTTCCTATAGCAGAGTTTAAAGGTTATTAAATCGCGAAGTAAGGGGGTCTTACGCTTACTCTTAGGGGGCAGTAGTTAAAGTTGCAGGTTAAATTAGTGGGAGCGATAGGTACAGCATGTAAGAACTTATACCTAAAGCAATAGAATTAGAACGTGTCTTTATTAGTATATTATTTGGATTCTATTATAAGTTAAGCTTCTTTATATTACGTAGTTAGTGCTTAATCTCTTATAGAGTCCATTTGTGCTCTTCTTTTACGTCAATAACTTACTTCTAAATATTGTCTCTAATAGTGTCTCTATCTATAGGGACAAATACTCCGTTCTCCCAAAGGAAGTTACGGAAGTCTTATACGATATTCTTCTTCGCAAGGGCCTATGTTTCCTTTATCCATCTAATAAAGTCCTCCTTTATGCAATACCATAGCATAGTATTGTTGTATTCGCTGTCTATATATTGTGCTATATAGTATAGTAAGAATCCGTTCAGGTCCTATTGCTCGGCGTTTATAGGGTTAATATCTTTATCCTATATCTCTAGGTTAATGTCGTTCTTATACTTCTTTAGGTAGGTCAACGCCATAATAGGAGTAGAATTAACGGGGTGTTGTACATTGAAGGTAGGTAGGATTTTCGGCTTTATAGGATCTCGTAGGTTTGCTATCAAAAGGTAGGTAATTTAAGGCGTAGTTAACGCGTTTCAGACATTAACTTAGGACCCTAGGTTCAGTAACACTTCTAACCTAAAGTACTTAACCAAATCTTCGTAAACGCGATTATTCTATATAATAGACGCAACTTGGTATCTCCTAGTACTTAGTAACACTTCTATTACTAGTTTTCCGCAAGCCTAAGGTAGCACAGTATTGCTAGGAACCCCTATACAAGACTATCTCTTCTGTTGATAACCTAGCTGCTCTATAGTTAACTATATGTTCAACCACTAATTAGTGTTGGTCATATAGGGTAACTTACTAATAACAACTACTCAAGTAGGTTACAGTGATGTTGGTTAATAGCTTTATTTTATTAGAATAAGGAAGGGCAAGGAGCTTAAGACTCCTCGCTACGCTAGTGCCGCGGCGTTACGTAATGACCGCTTGCCTAATTCCCAATAAATACTCCCTAACCTACTTTTTTCTAATACTCCTATACCTTTCCTATAGCGTTCTCTAGGTTACTTAGTAGCTTCTAAGTAGTCTTATTATAGCCTATCTACTTTACTTTATACTATATTTTATTATTAACGTCCTTGTAACTAACAATCTTTAAAACTTACTATTTATCTTCTTTCTATTCTCTATATATGTCTACCTTATAAACTAGTAGTTTAATACTCCTATATACTGGTTCTAGTATTATAATATACTATATAGGGTAAATTCTTATTTTAGCTAGTAGGTTTAGTTTATACATAACTAATAAAATTCTTTATATAATTTTAAAAGGTCCTAGTCTAACATAGTCCAACTTTTTACTTAGTTGTTAACTCTTAAAATTTTTATATAGTAGCTACACTTTATCCCCCTCCTTAAGATCTGGTCCCTTAGATCTCTTAGTATTATAGTACCTTTTTATTTGCTCTTATACTAGTTTAGCTGTTTCTTTAAGGTCTATATAAAGATTTATTAAAGTCTCTATTCTTTACTTAGCTATACTACTTATCTTTTTTACTTAATATGGTAATAATAATATCCTTAGCTTATATCCGTAATTCGCCTTAAATAGTAATGTTCCTATTCCTTCCTATAGTGTTATATTATATATAAACTATATAACTGGTAATAACAATATCTAATTATTTTGTGCGTAATTAATATAATGCCTTAGATACTGTTTTAGTATCTAGTTTAGTCTTTCTATTTATCCATCCGTCTGTAGATAATATACTATTAATATTACTACGCGAACCCCTTATTCTACCAAAAACACTTCCTAAAATACTACTATAAATCTTAGATCTCTATCTAATATAATCTTATTTAGTGCTCTATATCTTATAAACACTTCCTTAATATAGATTCTAGCGACATCCTCTGCTAATATCTCTTTTATATACGCTATAAAGTATCCCTACTTTATAAGCTTATCCACTATTACTAAGATTGCGTTATAATCTAACCCTATAATAGGATCTCTTAACTTTAGTAACTTAATAATAAAGTCCTATAATATAACTTCCCATAGTCTTTCTAGTATTTTAATAGGTTATAGCCCTCCGTATAGCTTATGCCTTATTAGTTTATTTCTTTAGCAATCTAAACACTCTTTAGTGACCTTCCTAGCTATCTTCTAAATCCCTTAAACAATGTATTCCTCTTAAAGTCTATTTACTAAAGCTATTGCTCCATTATAACCTTACGTCATTCCCTTATAGAATTCCATAATAAACTCTTTTATAATCTTACTTAGTAGATAGACTAGCTCTTAGTTTTTGTAGTCTTTATATAGCAGATTCTCTCTTTATACTACTCTGATCCTAGCCTCCTAACTTATTATAGGTGCCTTATAAGTTGCTACTAACCTTAGGTGATTGTACTAAATCGTCCTGTCCTTATCCTGGCGTAATAACGCTCCTAATAGCTTTTTACTACTCTGCAGTTCTAACTTTCTGCTTAATGCGTCTGCTTGTGCATTGTCTATACCCTTAGTATACTGAATTTCAAAATGGTACTCTATAAGCATTTCCGCCCATCTAACCTATCTTTGGTTTAGTTCCTTTGTTATAAGGAATCCTATAAGGTTCTTATAGTCCGTCTTAACTACAAATAGTTTCTCTATGCCTTGTAAGAATGCTCTCCATTTTTTAAGTACTATTGTGGTAGGGTACGGTGTCTCTTAGATAGGAAAGTCACGGTACTATCTATCTATCAGTCAGTCAGTCTGTCAGTCAGTCAGTCTGTCTCTCTGTCGGTAATAAAGAAAGAAAAGAATGTATTCCAGTAGGTTCGTGATTGTATGTGAGATCAGGAGGAAAGGAGGAAAGCCAAAGCTTAATAAATACAGGAAAATGCTAAGATAGTAGGCGACGTCCAATCTACACCACCACATACCTCCCCCACCAAGAACGTTGTCCCCTAACGTTCTATCCTACAGAAGAATAGCCAAACAAAAGTATAGCAAAAGCAGAATAGAAAAAGGAAAGCATAAAATAGAACGTAGGAAACCTTTCTCCTAGTAAGATACCTATTAGACTCGTACTGAAATAAATACACCTATTAGCCGTACTAGTTGCCTATGCACTATACCCACCAGCGTTACTGGTCGAAAGCATAAATGCACGCACTAGCCGCCCTAATTGCCTGTGTACTACACCTACTAGCGGTACTAGTCAAAAGCGTAATTCTACAGCCGTCTTTATAGCCTTGCAAAACTATTCTATAATATCCTTCTGTTATCTATAGCTAAGATCCGATCTTCCTACTAGTAACTAGAACAGTAAACCAGAAATAATAACGGCGGCAGTAACAGCAATAGCAGTAACAGTAGTAACAGTAGTAACAGTAATAAAAGCAGACATTTAGCGTAGTAAAATAAAATAGAACAGTCAGCGGTAGAATATTCGGTAGAAGAACTCGGTAACAGTTAGTAAGCAGTAGGACATCCGGCAGTAGAACTTTTAGTAGTAGAAATCTCGGTAGCGGCAGACAGTTGATGGCAGTTGGTTAGTAGCAGTCGGTCGAAACAGCAGTGGTAGAACAGTTGGAACGGTGGAATGGAACGGTTGGAGCAGCAGTTAGAATAGAACAGTCGGTTAAAATAGCAGTAGCAGCAACAATAGTAGAACAGTCAGTCTAAATAGCGGTCAGTAGAAACAGTAGAACGGGACAGGTCGGTTAGAACAGCAGTTAGAATCGAACAGTTAAAGCAGCATTAGGTCCAGAATAGATCAGTCAAAACGGCTAAACGGCTAAATAGATCTAATAGATCCAGCAGCGGTACAGATCCGGCACAGCTAGATGGAACAGTAGAGATGGAACAGTTAGTTAAGACAGCAGGGACGAAATAGCTAGCAGTAGCAGTGGTGACAGGGCAGTTGACCAAGATAGCAGAAGCTCTGGCTTGGTTTAATCATTTAGTTAGTCATTTAATATTAAAACTCTGCATCTGGCTCTGCGTCTGGCTGCGCATCTAGCTATGCATTAGTAGCTCTGCATTGCATATTCTGCGTCCGTGTTTGCGTCCGTGTCTGCGTCCGTGTCTGCGTGCGTCCTATATGCCTGATTTGACTGCTGGCCGAAGACTATCTAATTGGTCGGCGACGACGTGCTACAACTAATCATTCAGTCATTCGATTAAGGTAGAAAGTCAGCCCGGTTAAAGGCTCTGACTGTCCTGATTTAAATACGGAGACGGCGTTCAACTGATTAAGATTTAATAAGGCCCTAGCTTAACTTAAGGTGTCTTCTACTACATATATGACTAAGGCTTTGCATCCATAAATAACTAATTAACACTTCTGTGTAGATATGCGATTGGTCAAGGCTCCGCATCTGCCGTTTAATTAAGGTTTCGTATATATAGGTGTCCAGTTAAGCTACCGTACTATTGTCTAATCAAGGCTCTGCACCCAGACTTGCTGATAAACAAACCCCGTTTGCTAGTTTGTTTACTTGTTTGCTTTGTAATCAAACAACCAATCAAGCCTAGAGGTCTGATTTTAGCAGTCAATCAAGCCCTATACGTCCCGTTTGATTG
>Ga0307507_10002224_pt1 | contig 41444 bp, 54 predicted proteins | sample 7_EM_MG_FD_207223 | JGI IMG/M metagenome (GOLD analysis project Ga0307507, IMG submission 207223) | Populus trichocarpa ectomycorrhiza microbial communities from riparian zone in the Pacific Northwest, United States - 7_EM | ecosystem: Host-associated > Plants > Roots > Unclassified | place... | reverse complement strand
GTCATTGTGAATGCAGTATGAGCACTCTTTCTTCCACCCACGTTGTACTACATTATCACTAACCTATGTGGTCTTTACACTACCCCCAATCTGAGATAGTTACCGCTAGCCCTGGATCGAATTTGCCTGGTGGATGCGGTAATAGCAACTACTGCTAGGCACATTTGGTCTTAGTACCAGGACCTAAATCTTTAATCATACCTGATTCCGAATACACGATGAAATTACAAGTACTCTTACTTGCCAAGACCTTAGTGGATGCAGAGACCCGGGGCTGCAGTCATCTACGGGGGGGTAGTTCCGGGCGTTCCGGAACCTGAGGCAATGACAGGGCCAGTCTATCTCATCGGGACAGACGGACTGAACCTTTTGGTTCATTGAGTGATATGGCTTTGCGCTCCATATTGAACAGTTCGAGATGACATGGCAGAAAATTTGTAAAGTTACAAGTTAGCCAGCTAGAGATACTGTGGCTACTTGGCTATTGGGAGAGTATCTTTAAAATATATTACTAAGGGTCGGAATACGTTCTATAACATAAAGACTAATGAAGCTTTCAGACGAACCAGGGAGAGATATTTCCTGTTATGAGAAATCTCCGGCTGAGCCAACGAGAGCCCTAGGCTGCAGTAGGATTTTGTGTGCTACAGACCTTCGGGATCGCAGTGCACGGGGGGCGCGGAGTTTTTTTTAGGGGGTGAGATCATATGTGAGCACTCGGAGGGGTGTCAAGGGGTATGCTGAAAACAGGCAATGATCAAAACGGGGGTTTCATAGAGTCAATGGGCTAAAGAGTAGAGAGTAGGTGGAAGTGACGAGTACGATGTATAGGGTGCAGAGTTGGATGTGGTAAGAATAGGGAGAAAATAAGGAGGGGATAGGGACGGAAGGAGAGAAGGAAACGCTCGTGAAGAGAAAACTTTTCAATGCTAGCATGCACAGTACTACGAGCACCGGTAGTGCACACATATCCAACAGGCACCATCCAAAGGCAAGAGTTTGTTACTTTCTCAACCACTAGCTTTACAGAGACTAGCCCAGTAATAAGTATTCCATTTGTTTGAGAACTCAAGATGTCCTCTTCTGAAATCTCTTAGAGCGGCTTGCGCTAGCGTATGTGGGGCTCGTTGGTGGAGGCTGCTAGACCAGTCCTAGAAGGGGAGGTATTTAGTAGATCTCTCGAATTCCACTTCTAAAGTAATTAGTGGGCGAGGCGCTGATAGTTTACTAAAAAGCTGGCTCATTGGGTGATCTTTTTATTGAGGGATTGCAGGTGTGTATGACCGTAATACTCTCATAAGTAGATGGTTCAACACCACCCAAGTCGTCTGATCGACAGTGCTTGACCTGTGGTATATTAAAATAAATAAATAGGGTATCCGATCCTTGTGCCGCCTGACTGTTGGGTGGTTCCTATTTGAAGAGCCCGTATTCTCAGCATGCGGGGAGGCCAAAATCGTTGGAATTAAGTGGGCCTGATGAATCGCCTAATGAACCGGTAGCGGTGGAGTATATAGAGGGAGGTTTTAGAGAGATTTTATTTCTTTAGTCGCTCTCCGGAACTTGGAACTGGGGCCAATTCTCAGGCAACATAGATGTTTTCGTTGGTTCGTGATTCCTCAATTACATATCCTCACTTTTTTGGAGCTCTGGGCACTCTGGTCACTCCCACGGAAGCAGCCACAAAGATCATACCTCTGGGGAGCAGTACCACCGGCAGTATAGCAAGTCAGGCGCTGATTTTCTTAGGAACGCTAGCAGCAACTCTTTGGCAGTCAATGGTCAACGAGGGAACAGCGACCTTGATTTCGTCGGTGCACTTCCTGTCCAAGGCTGTGGTATCACCCATGAGAGAGACAACCGGAGTGAGCAGTACCATCAGGAGTCCAATGAGTATTAGCTAAGAGAAATAGGACGTTCTGGATATCTCGAAGCAGACATTGTGAACCAGAACCCACTTCTGAGTTGCTTCTTAGCCACCAATCCTAAAGCCACCATGACGCATCTCCGGCAGGCGGTATTTGGGGTGACGTCGCTTCAGCGCCGTCGTTAGCGCTCTAAAACTCACCGAGTAATCAACTCTGACGTAAAGATTTCGGTTTGTTTCGCCTCCTTATTTCCTCAAGCCATGCCTATAACTGGATCTAACGTCTTATTCACGGGACAATAGGTGGCCAAGATCCTCCCAATGAACTCTAACAGATAGCGACTATGTTCAGGGTGCGGTCGATTGGAACAGCGCTATCTGCTCACGGGCCTCGGGAAAGAGCATCGGCCAATCTCCCGCCACTGTCGCCGGCCGGTGGCCCGAATCCTCGTCTTCTTCTGATGACCAGCAGTGGGGTGCACCCGAGCAGCAGTGGTGACAACAAGATTGCTGCCAAGTGGCTCCAGCCTTAAGATCGTTGTACGGGGTAATTTATGTGTGGCCGGACCCCGAAAGCCGCTTGCAATTAGGAGAATATGGAGCAAGTTAACCCAAATTCATTGGGGCAAACTGCCAGTGAGCCCTAACTGTACTTGTAGGAAATCAAGGTTTTGTCTTAGGCCTTGAAAGAGCATGTTGGGGTTACTATGGGAGCAGCCGGTAAGTTGCTACAAACCTACCCTTCCGTTGAAGTGTACTGTACTCAACATAAGCACCTGCCTAAGGATCGACGAAAGTCTACGATATTTAAGAGGCTGCGGGCCGCAGGCTAGCTTACGCGGCATTCTACAACAATCCAATCCAATCCAGTTTTCCAATCACCGCTGAACAAGGAAGTTGTCCCTCGATTTCGATCAAATTTTATTTCTTACATCTACAAGAAATAAACAAATTATCACCCTCAAATACGTCCAGACTATCAAGCCCGAGAAGGCGGCTATGTTGGATACTGTGATTAGAGTAACGTTCCCAGCGTCATTGCCTAGGGTTAGGGTTACACCCAGTTTGAACCTATGGGGTGACCCGCTGTGAACCGACTCCTCCCCCGCAACCCCGCTTCTGATACGAGTTCACACCTCCCCACTGCCTGCAGTATCGGGGATTGGCTTGGAATTGGCTTGCAATTAGCCTAAGGAATAGGGCTGGTTTTGAACAAGTTTATTCTTATGATAATGCGTTCAAGTGGTCGCACGAGTGATACCCATGATGCACTCTTGTCTAAAGGAGATTGAGCACAGCTAATACCCGTCTCTGTTCGTGCTCCCAACACCACTACTAAATAGATTTAGAGATATCATATCCAGAAACTGGATGTCCTATGCTAGGGCTGTAGCCACGGGCTTGAGGTAGCTGGAGGAGAAGCTTGAAGTTGTGAGTATATCGTGTTGCTTGATAATCGACAGGATTCACTCGTTACTCTGAGCTTGACTTTCTGATGTGTTGCACTATGAATACATCGCAGGGTTCAACTGCTATAGTAGGGGGAATGCGACACGTCAATCATTCATGAAATAAATCATAATCGAGGCATTAGGTATCTTATCTTTAAAAAGGGCTATCCCCCATGTTTTTTAATTCTAGGTTTTCTCTCTATTCCCCACCCCAACCCAAGGCAAACGCTATCAACAATGTCTACTAGAGCAACCACCCCCAAAGAAAATCCCCACAACCTCTCCTTCAGATCTCTTGTAGCAAGATATCTTGTTGAGAAAGCTATCGTGCGCTGCGAGAAACCGTTTTCCATCTGGGACTCCACTTGTCCTCCCACCAAACGAGGCCCCCGAATATAACCCCGTTCCGGCTAAATACTCAGTGGGCCCCGTCCTCGAAGATCTCCCGATATGTATAATTGGTGCTGGGGTAGCGGGGCTGTACACAGCCATGCAGCTAGATCGCCTCGGGCTTCGGTATGAAATCATCGAAGCCTCCGGCCGTCAGGGAGAGTTTACACCCACCATTTCGAAACCCCAGAGAACCCTAATTTCCGCAACTATTATGATGTTGGCACTATGAGATTTCCGCGGACCAAGGTTATGGATGCTGTTTTCGAACTGTTTAGAGAGTTAGGCCTTGATAAGGATGGAAAGATCATTAAATACATCATTCAGGCACCAGGCAACATAGAGTTGTTCAATGGTAAGTGCTTGGAGCCTGGCCATTGGAGTCTATTGAAGGGGTTCTAATTACAGTAGGCCAGAGGATTATTGCCGGGGGCCCTGATGCAGGAACTGATCCATTTCATGTTAGCGTTGGTAACGGGGGGACTGTAAGTTTCTGAGTAATATCTACGCCGGGTGGGAGTGATATTTTCTAGGTCCCTGACGAATACCTCACGTTCACTTATATCAAGCCCAATGGAGAGGTGCTAGTGGGTGTTGAGGCACTCCTAGCTGACGCCTATGGCCCTTTCAAAGAGAAGCTTATCGAGAATTTTGAAAAAGGATGGGAGCACCTCATGGAATACGATAACCACTCGGTTCGAACATACCTAGGCCAAGTCAAGGGCTATCCATTCAGCGTTATTACATGGATGGAAACTATGGATTCTTCAACATTGAGCTACGACCTAGCTTTCTCCGAGGTATGAATCGCACATGCGCTAAACTCGAATCTCCAACAAACTCACACCGCCTAGACAATTATTGACTTGCTTGACTTCGATTATCCCTGCGGCCCCAACGATCCTCCGGGTACTTTTATGGAATGGGCCTGTGTTGATGGCGGAACCCAGGTAGTGACGGACCGCATGGCGGAGAAAATCAGCATAAAACCTCTCTACAACCTCCGGGTGACGGCAATCGCAATAGATAACCCAACCTCTCACAATCCAGGAATGAAAATCAGTGTCCAAGGTCACCCGGAGTACGAAGAAAAAATATACTCCCATGTTATTGCTACTGCTCCACTCTCTTGCATGCGCGCGATGGACTTAAATCAGGCCGGATTAGACTATGCCCAAAATCAAGCGCTCCGCTGCCTAGGATATAGCGCTGCTATCAAGGTTGGAATAAAGTTCAAGATAAGATGGTGGGAAAAAACTTCTACACCCACCATGTTGGGTGGTGTTAGCTCTACTGACAGACCCAGCCGAACCGTGGTGTATCCAAGTTATGGATTCGATGATCCACAGGATGCCAATGGAGTTTTGATCGCTAGTTATTGCTGGGAACAGGACGCGTTGAGACTAGGTTCTCTGATCAAAGGCAAAGGGACAGAGGAAGAGAAAATACTCTTGGACATCATTTATAAGGATCTCGCTGAGATACACGGTCAGGAGCCGCAATGGTATAAGGACCAGACAGTAGACTACCACGCGTACGATTGGTATCACGATCAGTATTCCATGGGCGGTAAGCACCGTGCCCCATTGTCTCTCATATCGATAGGGTTCTGACAGCAGTAGCATATGCCTCCTTCGGCCCGGGACAATCCAGTAATTTGTATCCTGAGCTTACCAAGCCAGCGGCGAAGGGAAATCTTCACTTCGTCGGCGAAGCGACTAGCACACAGCACGCTTGGATTGCAGGAGCACTAGAGTCTGTTGATAGGGCTATTAATGAAGTATTCGTCAAAGAACAAAGAGACGACCTAATAGAGAAGCATGCCAAGAACTGGGAGGAAGGAGAAGTGGATCAAGGATATCAAGCTAAGTTGCAGTGCCTGCGTGGCATACTTGGGGTTTAGGCGGAGTAGTGCTGTCGTAGCTAGCCAGTATTTAGTGTTGATATGCTACTCGTAGGATATCCGATGAATTTATGCTTGTATTAGGCTTCAAAGTAACCACCGCATCTCTACGGTACCGTGCCTGTTTTATCATTAATTCTGTCATATCGCTAGCATCTCTAGTCCGTGATGGGGTGTACAGTACTAGTGCGGTACTTATGACAAGTCGTGTACCGGTACTGCACTTGTGCGAGTGTCTAGAAGCCCAAATGTAGGAGCACAAGGTCGTAACACAAAAGACATCCCAGCTACCACTATACCAGACACGCCGAGCTGAAAATAAGGCGAAAATACCAAAAACCTACTGTCGCAACATTCCCCCATCAGAAAAACTGGTAAGCGATAATACCGGTACAGCCAAACCAGGTTCTCCATCCCCTTTCCCCGACCCGCTCACCGCAAGAGCGAAATGATGTGTGCAGACACATATGATGATACCTTACCTCGCCCCCCATTTACACGTAGGTTACCGTATCATATAGCTTAGCCTCTCGGAGATTCATGAGGCTATTACCAAGAAAAAGGAAAAAAGAAAAAGAGAAAAAAAACTAATTCAGGAACCGCGAAACCTGATGCAGTGTTTGGTACACTTCACCCCGCTCACGCGCGCGTGTGCGCGCATCCCGGGGCCAGGAGTTGAGGCGAGGATGTGTACCACATTACGATTGCCGTAGTGCACAGTACGGCTCTGGTAGCGCGTGCAGGTCTAGATAAAGATGAGCATCTTTTATTACTTTTTGCGGGACGGATGAAGAGTGGATAAGGCTCACAGAAGATCACTCGAAAGGGGTTTCAGCTGGGTGGAATACCAGTATAGTATCATACCGGTATGCTATTTAGCATGGTGGTGGTGGTGGCAAGAGACGCTTTGGGCAAGGGAACAGATGGACGTGAAAAGGAGTTTGAGGTTTAGCATTCAAACCCAGCGCTCTACGGTACCCTGGAGCCAGGGTTAGGGTTTGCAAAGCGACCGAGGGATTACTTGGTCGATCAAGTGTCTCATGTTTGCGAGGATTATGACCAGCGAATGCAGCGATTCGAAGATGATATTCACATGGAGGGGACGAGTCCAGCTCTATCAGTGCATCTACTCGTACGGTGCTCGAGTATATTACCAAAGGTGGGGATCAGTGCGGGAATCTGCCTTACGACCACTCATCATGCGTTGAGCACCGCAAGCTTAAGGCCGCAGCCTAGCATGAATCCTCCTCTTCCGCCGAAACAACAAGTTTTCCGTGATTGGTGAATCAACCAATGCGTTGAACAACAAGCGAATGACACCAGTCAAATCAGGCTACGTATCTTGCGCCTACTTGTAAGAGGGTAACCTATGATAACCTGCGCTCTTCCGGCTCAAGCCTTAAATTGGTGCTTTGCGTGCTCACTTATTAGGTTTGGATGGGAGCTATGGCACATACAAACAATTTGCACCTGTGCTGCTTTGCTTGGAGTGCTTGCCAGCACATGTTGCCTTATGAACCCGGGTGCGCAGTGGGGGGAGAGAGAGAAAGAGCGTGAGCGGGTGGCTTGGGGAACGGTTGTGAGTTATAAAAGAATGGTCTGGCACCAACTCAGGGCTTGGAAACGAAGCATTCTACGGTATTCAGGTCTTCTCCCTCCCCACCCTGTTTTCTATTCACAAACTGTTTATAGATCTCGCTTGCCCCTCGTATCCCCCCCCCCCCACCTTGTGAACTTTAGTTATCCTTCACTCCACCGTCTAGCATTTCTTGTCGTCAGACGAATTATTGAACATCATGTCGGCGGAGGCTCCTTTGAGACTCTACATTTCACCACTCACTCGCCCATACACTATTCCCTACCGTAGGGCACAAACATTCGATGTTAGCGATTTCCTGCCCCCCTATCTCTTTAAATGCTCCCCAGATTGTGTTATCAGAAGCTAACGAGAAAGCTAGGACTTCCGCACGACAGCAAACAGAATTCTCGTCTCGTGCATTGAAACCGGCGAACTTCAGGCCGGCTGCTCCGAGAGCGTTCCGCAGCCAAACAACTGGAATGTGGTAGAAGAAACAGGGGCAATCGTTAGTTCCGTTCTCTGGCAAGACCTGGTGGTCCCTGGTGGGACCTACTGTCTTCTCCCTAGACAGGAAATTGCCGCCATGTCGAGCCCGATGCGGACCAGTCAGAGTCATAGTTCCAACACAGAATCTACTGCAACTACACGGAGCAGAAGCACCGCCGCGATATCGTCGGCTTCTATTTCGCCGGTTTCCTCTTCGTCCGGGTCGGTATCATCTGTTGTGTCCGGAAACGATATCCGAGGCGTATCTTATCGCGATGCGCTCTCGACGGCAGCCATTGGCACTGGGAGACCAATCTCGGAATCGAATTACAGCTTTTTCGGGGGCGATGACGAGAGCGGTGTGCGTTTGGGATCTGAGAGTCCTTCTTCCTCTTGTTCTCGTCCTGTAGGGAAGCGAGACGACAACCACACTCAGACCCAGCCACAACCCCAGGACTCGCACAGCATGCTCACCGCCCGATCCCTCGTCACCAGCGGAAGCCCCTGGTCGGCGGTCGTTGCAAATGGCCTCTCTCCCCAGCAATCCCATCATCAAACTCAGCAGCACAATCCCAACGCCCACCCCACCGCCAACAATAACAACAATAACCCCAGATCAACAGCCGTGAGTGACTGGACGGTGGTTCAGCGCAAGCCCATCGCCCAACCAACCATCAAACCCCTCGTCCAGATCAAGGTGTGGAAGAATGAGACCGTTCCCTCGAGTGCTAGGAGCTACACCGTTCCCCCGACAATCAGCGTCGGGGAATTTATCGAGCGGATCGGCGGGCGCGAGGGCTGTCGCGTGCAAGAAATGAAGAGAGTCAGGGAGGGATTCTTGCCCGGGTTGACTTACATGTGGGGTACACAGAAGTCCATCGAAGACGTTGGCTGGGCGGACAGGAAGAGGGGCACTGTAGGGGTCTTTTTGCATATGCCGCCCAGGTTTGACTAATTATCAGTACGGATTGGAGGGGGAATGCTCGCTCTCTTTCCCACGACATTGTTATTTAAAACCTGTTTTGCTTTGCTTTTTTCTTCTTCCTCTTTCCTTTCAATTACATTACATTGTTCATTTTCCATCCATTACTCAAGTTATTTACAATACTCGCAATTACACGCCCGGTTGCCCAATCTCCATCTATCATCCAGGTTAGCTGGGCGGGTAAGAGCACAACTTGCGCGAAATTAAATTAGGATACCATCCGAGCAATTTACTCCATATGCACCGTAAATCCCGTGTCCCCCCCCCCACCTTAAGTAACCTGTCCAATTCAAAACTTCCAAAACAATCACGTGGTAGAGTGATAGCGCATGATCGCACACACTTCAAAACCCCTCTCCCGCTTTGACCATGCATGGCATGATACGACACCAAGCAAGTACGGTAAGGATAGCTTCAAACCGATCCGCCGGTGCCCTGAAATATATGAATGTATGGGTGGCGTAAATCAAGCAACCAATAGCTCAAACAGCTCAAGTAGAATCGAGAACGAAACGATTCTCGGGTGAGATCTGCGAGGCGGGGCTGCTGGTATGGATGAATGGAGAATGGTGTCGTGGAGTAGGAGTAAGTACTAACGCAATCCTCGCGGCGGCTGCTCGAGCGCACGGGTGCGCTAGATGTGGGTGTGGGGGGGGGGGGAGGAGTGAAGTGTTCGGGAGGGCGGCGTAATCGATGGGGTGCATGAAAGATGGGCATGAGCGCTCTACTCGGGTAGAGTACTATACTGGTATGATACTGGTACATGGGGTTGGTCTGGACTTGTTACTGCGTTGTTTATGTACTTGCTGAGAATTGATATCGATAGGATTTAGAGGGTGCTTGGGTGATAAGAATAGTCGCATTCTACGGTACGGTATTGTATTAGTGATGCTGTAAAGGGTAGTGAAGCTCAGGAGCTTAACTTGGTGATTACTAAGTTGACGATCCTTGAGGAAGTCTTGGCGTGGAAGTCGGTCGCACTATGGCACTTCTATCATACCAGGAAAAGCTTGTCGTGACTTTTTTTACAGCTAAATTGTGAAGATAACAACTGAATCTCGTAGTCCTTAAGTGTGAGTGTGTTTGTAAGATTCGATGCTACAAACGGTGGTAAGCACCATAATCGACACTTTGAGCCGCAAGTCTCCGTTGTTATCAACAACAGCTTCCCTGCCTGCCGGTAACAGCAAGGCTGCCTCGTAGTGTTTGCAGTACAGTACCCCGCCAACATCAGCTCCAGGCATTCCTTCTCCCACTCATCCTCCACCAACTGCCCCGTCACTGAATCTCCCAAGAACAGAAAACCCAACCGAACCATCAGCATGGCAGACACAGGCATTCCCACCCACCGTAAGCTCCCTCTCCCTGTTAGCCAGCATAGCTAACATTCCCCTCATTACAGTCCTAGCCGACTCCCCCCCAACCATTTGCCGTCTAGAAGTCGCCCCACACTTTGCAGCCTTGACCCTCAAAGAAAAGCTCTATGCGCATCACATCTCCCGCGCCTCCTTCCTGGGCACACGTGTGACCCTCCGTCAAGTCTCTCGAGAAAGTGAGGCGATCTACGACCTCATACTCGCTCTATACGCCGCGTGCGCTGGGGACTGGAAAAAGCTCGCTTCCGAGAGCTCCGTTAGCGAGCAGGACGTGCAGTACTGGCTTCAGTACGCAACGGTATTCCTCGGCTCGTTGGGGAACTACAAGTCCTTTGGGGACCTGAAGTTCGTGCCCCGCATTCCAAAGGCAGAGTTGCGTAAATTGGTGGAGTATGCTGGTGGGGAGGCGAGGAAGTTATTTGATGGGGTTGAGGAGGTTATGTATTCGGTTGTGCCAGAGGAGAGGAATTTGATTGGGTATATTGACGCTGGACATGTTTCGGCTTATTACCCGGACTCACCGAGTATCACGAAGGCAGAGATTGAAGAGGTGCAGGTAGTCACGGCTGCCAATGGGATACTTGTCGAGAATACGAGGCTGAGGAAGGTTTCCGACTCCGAGTTCCATTTGCTCTTCGCGTCTGCGGACACGACGGCGCCAGAGGGGCAGAAGACCGAGTTTGTGTTTGGTGATGGTGGGAAGAAGAAGTTGAAGTTGGTGTACGGGGATTACGCAGAATTAATGAAGAAGATCTCCACAGAGTGTCGAGCTGCGGCAGAGTACTCGGCGAATGAGATCCAGAGAAAAATGTGGGAGGAGTATGCCCGGTCGTTTGATATCGGGTCTATTCAAGCGCACAAGGAGTCTCAGAAGTACTGGGTGCAAGATAAGGGCCCCCGGGTAGAGTCTAATATTGGCTTTGTCGAGACGTATCGTGATCCAGCTGGCGTTCGCGCAGAATGGGAAGGGTTTGCAGCAATGGTGAACGAAGAGCGGACAAGAACTTTCGGAGAGCTAGTCAGGCGTGCGGAGGACTTTATTGCAAGGCTACCCTGGGGCAAAGATTTTGAAAAGAACCACTTTTTGAAGCCCGACTTCACAAGTCTGGAAGTTTTGACATTTGCTGGGGCGGGGATCCCGGCCGGTTCGTACCCTCCGCTGATCCGCCTCCGATAACTCAGGCTAACTAGAACAGGCATCAACATCCCAAACTACGACGACATCCGCCAAGAAATCGGGTTTAAAAACGTCTCATTAGGCAACATCCTCTCCGCCCGATCCCCAAACGAAAAAATCACCTTCCTAAAGCCTGATGATGCAACCCTCTACTCCAAGCTCCAAGGGCCCGCCTTCGAAGTCCAAGTCGGCGTTCATGAGCTGCTAGGTCACGGCACGGGCAAACTCCTGCAGGAAACCTCACCAGGGGAGTACAACTTCGATCACGCCAACCCTCCCATCAACCCGATTACAAACAAGCCGGTGGAGACCTGGTACAAGCCGAGCGAGACGTGGGGCAGTGTGTTCGGCGGCCTTGCGGCCTCTTACGAAGAGTGTCGCGCAGAGTTAGTAGCAATGTACCTCGGCGTAGAAAAGGACCTGCTATCCATTTTCGGCCATGCGGATGACCAGGAGGCGGAGGACGTGCTATACATTGAGTACCTGCAAATGGCACGCGCGGGGCTGCTCTCCGTCGAAACCTGGGACCCCAAGAGTCAGAAATGGGGACAGGCGCATTCCCAAGCCCGCTATTTCATCCTACAGGTGTTCATTTCCGCCGGGGATGGATTTGTCACGTTTTCGCACTCGTTACCGGATATGTCGGATCTTACTATTTCTATTGATAGGAGCAAGATCTTGACACATGGGCGGAAGGCTGTCGGGGAATACTTGACGAAGCTACATGTTTACAAGAGCACTGCAGACGTCCACGCTGGTAGCGAGCTATACAAGCGTATGACCGAGGTTACCGATCAGTTTAAGGGTTACAGAGAGGTGGTTATGAGGTTGAAGCAGCCGAGGAAGGTTTTTGTACAGGCGAATACTGTATTGTCTGGTGATGGTGGGGTTGAGTTGAGGGAGTACGAGGATTCGGTAGAAGGGATGGTGAAGAGTTATGCTGAGAGGGGGGTGTGAGAAGGCGGGGCGTAGGTACAGTAGGTACCTTTGTGGGTAGATTGATGGATAGGGTAGTTGGGAGCTAAAATTGGTAGTACTAAACTTGAGATCTAGCTATAGATTGCCAGCCAATGGAGGCCTGCATCAAGAGGAAGCTTTTCCACCTTAGAGTGCTATAGTATTTTTTTTATTTCTTGAGAAGGGTGAGAAGACTCTCACAAGAGATCACAGACGAAAAACCAATCCCATCAATAAGCTAAGATTTACAGAGCGCACATCACAAGCCATACTGAGTAAAATCTCTAACACCAAAATGTCCCAAAACAGATGGACATCCAGAATTGCCACGAACGGGATACCTCACCTCCACGAACGAACCCTTACTCCCATCCACAAACCATACCACCACCGTTCCAATAATACCAAAGCGCCCCCAAAAGTCTATCCGTCATACTGTATCTATTCAGCATCGACTACCATACCACAACTCAGAAACTCCCTTCTCACTTCCCCGGACCCCGCTTTTCACCTTCATACTGTACCTACTGTACCTATGATAGCTGGAGGGCTGGTTACAGGGTGACACGATCCTCCCCCAAGCCGAACTTTGTATCATAGTTTCATAGACAAGCCTCATCGTGGGATTAATTAAACAACCCTAAACTGCCGACTCCCCACCTCGAAGACCCCTCCTGATACACCTCCTATCCTGCTGATCGGGCGGGTAATCCCCCTTAAAGTAAAGGCTAGCACGTCCGGACTGTGCCTTCACGATTGTTAGCAAGGGCTCTTGATTGTTTAACGTGAGAATACTGGTAATAGCTACGGAGTGAACCCCCTTCCACTCCTGTACTCTAAAAACTGGATTGGGGGGAATTAGGACTATCGTTCATTACAACGCTTTCTTTTGCGGTTGGTGTCTACTGCCAGTGTTCTTCCTTTCTGCCTGGGGTTTCGCCCAGCTATCATAAAATTTCGCCTCGCTCGGTATGTACTCGAGTATAATACGAACCGGCCCCCATTAGAGATCGTGCGCAAGGGATGGGAGGCCGGAGGTAAAAGTTTTGTGGAATTGTATAGCTAGAAGGAGGGAGATGGGGGAGAGGGGGAGAGGGTGTATGTATAATGTTGTTTGCTTGGTTGGTTGGTTGATTGATTGATTGCTCGATATATATGATATAATACGCACCCTCTAAGAGCGTCTTGCTCATGCTGATAAACGGCGTCCATATCTTGAATGAGTCATTGTTTTCTGGAACCCCCATGTGCAGAGTAGTACGGCGGATGATAGCATATACTCGTATGATACTTTCCATTCCACTGAAATAATACTTCCGACGGCCCTGGCAAGACCCAGTCCGAGTGACATCATATGAGAAAAAAACTACCTCTGCCTATGATACCTATTACATTCGCCTATAGTACAGTGCCATACTCAAACTCCGAATATACAAAATTAAAATCCTGTCCTCCGTTTCTTCCTAACAACCTTCCTCCCCGCGCCACCACCAAACACTCCCCTTTCTGGCTGGGTGCTAACCACCATCTCCGACTGTGAGCTTCCAATCGCCGACATGGTAGTCCCGGCAGGGGGCTGCGAGCTTCCCACTCTCCCAACCCTGACTGCGACGGCTTTCGCTCCCACCTCAACAAAACTCTTCCTCCTTCTCCTTCTACCACTACTACTTTCACTTTCGGCACCCGCGACGCCCAATCCAGCGCCGGGCTCTCGGGGATCCTGTCCGAGGGTCCAGGCGTCAAGCACGTTTTTCATTCCGGGAGGTAAGGTGATGGATGAATCTACATTTGCGTATGTTCTGATTTTCTCAACGGATTCTTTGATGGGGATGGGTTGGTCTTCGCTGGGCGCTGGCGGTGGCGGCGGTTCCTGGGGGAGTAGGTGCACACCTATGCTCGCTAGGTATGTCTCCAGCGCGAGTGCACGGATGAGTCTTTCACGACGGAGGAGGATTTTCGGGTCTGTGTCCTCCGGCAGTGGGGTAAGGTAGATCTCCCTTAAACTGTCGTAGGTTTCTTGGGCGCTGGGTGTTTGGTCGGTGGTAGTGGTGGATAACGGGGTGATTGCGAATTCTGAAAAGTTTTCTAGGTGCAGTGCTGCTTCGATTGCTACTTGTGTGTCTTGGAGGTCTGGGAATAGGGTTTTTGGTGGGTGGAGGTTTAGTAGAGAGATGACGCCTAGATCACCCCTTTCACGACGCTTTGATAGGAGCGCTTTTAGTTCGGTGATGTACGTGTCCGCCGACTCGGCGGTTTGCATCGCTTCTTCGCCCTGGACGTATGTGTGCTCGTAGAGATCTCCAAGGTTGGTTCTCCGGCGAGAGGACTTCGCGTCGAGGAGTTCTTTCAGGAGGACTTTGTCCCTGTTCGGGCCTTTGGCTTCGGCATCTTCCTCGTCGTTCTCGGAGGAAGTGGTGGTTTCTTCGTCTTCGACTACGTACATACCACTCTTGACACCGATGCCTGTTAGGCGTTCTCTGGCTCTTGGCTCTAGGTTTAATTTTCGCTCTTTCGGCGCTCCCTCATCTTCCGCGTCGCTGTCACCAGGGCTTTCTGGGGAAGGGGAGTAGGAGTACAGGCGCTGTGATATAGCTAGGTCCTTTCCTATAGAGAAGGCGCTAAAGATTTGTTTTTCGGAGTGGAGGGAGGGGTTTTTGTAGAGTTTGCAAGGGAGGATAGAGATGCTATAGGTTAAGGGAGTGGAAACGTTTTTGTGTAGATAGGGTGGTGGGAGGTGGGTCTGTGGGCCGAACTGCGTTGGGATGGGGGTCTCGGTGGGGTTGAGGGCGATAGAAGTAATTAGTTGGTTTAACCGGGAGTAGATTAGGGCATTTATTATTGCTAGGAGGGGAGTGTTAGCGTTAGTTGCGGTAGAAATCGAAGGGGGGAGGGGTACAATCGCTAAGGTTGAACAGTTCCAGTGACAGTAAGGCGTCGGATTCATGGCGGTAGTGCGGGAGGGTCATTAGGGGTATTTTAGGCTGGCGTAGGTCTAGCCAATGTAGATATCTTGATGTCAAGACAAAAGCGTCTGTACTAACAGCGGCCGGCGGTCCACGCTTAAGATCAAGTATTCGAACATTATAATCAAGTGGTATCCCAATCTGCGAAATACTGCTTGGCTGAGCCTATCACACCTCCCAGTTAGATCGCCTCCACAAAAAAGTTGAGTTCAAGACCCACCCTCATATCAAAAACTCCGGCCCTCTTCCTCCCAGCAACCAAAACCGTATTCAAATCCCCGCCCCAGCAAAGCCTCCCCCAACCCCCAACCACATCCTCACTTCCGTCGTCCGTCGGCATTCTCCCGCTCGCATACTCCTTGACAATGTAATCGTTCCCCGCCTTCCTCTGCCGCCCCTCTGTATCCCAAATCTTCCACCCACCCTTCTCATCTAGAACACCAAACTGCTTCTCAAACCAGGGATTAAACTCAACATGGGCGTGGGTACTCCCGTACATATCCTCGTTCTTGATCGTGAGCAACTTCTTCGGCCAAAAGCGGTTAGTCATGCCCGGGAGCGGAGTTTGCAGTCTCGTCGGCTTAAAAATAGTTGTGCCGACCAGAGTCCTGACAGCAAGGTACGGCTTCCCCATCTCATCGTCTGCGCCTCCAGCGAAGATGATCTGGCGTATCGGCGACCAGAATTTGTGTGCTATACAACCTTCCTCTCCCGGGCCGACTAATATCCTGGGAACCACTATTTTCCCTTTCGTGCTTGTGTCGCCATCGTCGACTATCTTCCCGGCCACCCCCGCCACGCCCAATTCATCGCCCACAGCACCCATCGCGAATGCTGCCGTATTCAGCATGCGTGTGCGTTTGTTATCGGCGTCCGTGGCTTTGCCAAAGTCCAAGAGCTTCCCGATAGACGTGTCCGTTAACTCCGCGTGGGAAGACACCAACTGAGATTCCTCGAGTAGGTCGCCCAGGATATCCACTGCTGGGCCCATCTCTGGGGTGTCTATGGAGACGCATCGTGACCACCATGCCCGGCGCCGGGCTTGGTTTGCTGTGTTTTTCTGTGAGGCCGGGGAGAGGTGGCGGGTTGGAGGGAGGACTTCTTCGGGGGTGGTTACGGGGTGGAGGGTGCGTGTTGGCGGAGGTGGATCGGTTAATGTCTGGAGCCATCTCTTGCGGCCGGGGGAGTATATTGTTGAGTGCGGGGGGTGAAGGGGAAGCATTCTTGGTGGAGAGGTGGTTGTTATGGGCTTTGGCAGTAGACCGTTTGTAGTTAGGAATCTTGGCTTGAGGCTCTGCGGGTGTGGCGCAAAGCCAGTGCAGGTGACCCGGGGGGCATTGGTGTCCGCTGGAAAATGAGTAGTGCTTGTAAACAACCCTATGTCGTGCTTGATCTTGTAAAAATGGCAATAAAAAAGGAGGGCTCCCCTTAGGCACAATGTTTTTTTGCCCGAGCCCTGAGCGGTAGTCTATATTGTAGAAGTCCCAGGTTCCTGATGCCTCCTATCTAATCCCCAGGGCTCCCGACAACGATAGTACTTTAGCCTACCATAGCCAAGGGCTTTTGTATAATACTTCCCTCGGGGCATGGTCCTTCAAAGGAGCAAAGAAGACCACCAGAAGTGCCCTGCCATACCGGATAGCCAACACCAAAAAACTCCATCCGCCCCGCATAAATCAAAGAAAAGGAAATTTCTACGAGTGCTGGCCTGCACTCCACCGCAATTATAATCTTAGTCAACACCACCTCAATAACATATCAAGGATGCTATGAGTGTTGCCGAAGAGCTACTGTATTTGGCGTGACATGTTTGTGAAATTCGGCTGGCTGCAAACCATGGTTGAAAGAACCCTATAAAGTTACCCTATTTCATAAACGGTCAAAAAATTGCTGCTGGTTGTTGCAAACCGTTGTTTGTAATTCGCTCTACCAAACAGTCCTGTAGTTACGAACAATGGTTTGCGGTCCCAAAACTGTCACGCCAAACAGCCCCTAAATGTTTAAAGAAAGGAAGGGGAAGGGGGGAGTCAGATGCATACTGGGAGGATGATATCTAAAATCAAAGAGCGTTTAGAGGGTAGAGAGAAGAAAGGGGAATGAAGGTAGGATATCATAGCACCGGTATTGTATTTGTTAGAGATTGTGCACGAATAGAGGGGTTGGTCTTGCTCAGAGCGGTTGGGTTTAGAGTTGGATGGCGTTCGAGACAAGAGTGTCGTTAAGTGGTAAGAGAGAGAGGAGTTCTCTTTTCCGCGTTTTAGTTCGTCTTGTTGCAAATGCTATCGCTCCTCATAATGTGCCTTAGGATAGGATAATCGTAAGCTTTATACTAGCGGCTGAGCCCGTACCGGTAGGCCACCGTCCATGCGTAGATTCCCAAGCACAAAAAAACTCAATACCCTAAAACAGCTACCAGCATCTTATTAAGGTTTATAATACAGCATTCATAAGAAGCTCAATCACGTTCTAGAGCAGTGAACTCTCATGCACCCGGTCTTCCAAAGGCTTAACCCCCTCCCTATTCATTTTCCGAGAGATCTTCTCCACATCCCTCCAAACCCTCAAGATATTCTCCCCGGCAATCAAGCTAGCCTGGCGATCCGTAACCCCTCTCCTCAACAACTCCTCCAACAACTTTGGAAACTTGGAAACATCCTCCAGTCCCACCGGAACCATCCCAATTCCATCGAAATCCGAGCCAATGCCAACATGCTCCCAGCCGATCTTCTTTCCAATGTATTCCACGTGATCTGCTACGTCTTCCAATCTCGCCTCGCCGCCACCGCCCTTGACGAACATTGGGTAAAAGTTGACCATCACGACGCCGTTGTTTTCCTTGACCTTTTCCAGTGCCTCATCTTTGACGTTGCGGGGGTGGTCGCAGAGAGCGTATGCAGAGGAATGGCTGTAGATTACGGGGGCGCTGGTAACCTTGAACGTATCCATCTGTGTATCGTGCGAGGTATGCGAGAGGTCGACGATCATGCCCAGACGGTTCATCTCCTTGACGATATCTTTGCCGTCGTCGCTTAGGCCTCCCCAGAGAGTATTATTCGCGGGGAGCGCGCTGTCGGCGTATTTATTATTGCAGTTATGCGTTAGTGTTACGTAGCGGACTCCGAGGGAATGATAGAGGCGAAGATTAGAAGCTGAGTTGCCGATTTGGTGCAAGCCTTCAGCACCCATTACTGAGGCGATCTTGCCATGGTAATGTACGCGTCTTACGGCGAGGGGAGAGGATATCAGAGCAAGGTCGGGGTAGACGCTAGCTAGGCGGTGGACTAGGTCTATTTGTTGTAAAGTGGTTTGTACGCTTAGGTAGTAGACCTCATCGTCTATTTCCTTAGTGTCGGGACATGGAACGAACACGCTCCAGAAGGTACCCTAGAGAATAATCAATCAATGTCTATTCACGACGGGGAACGAAGTGAATAATGGCTAATACCCCAACACGCCCCTTCTTCAACCTCGGAAGATCAACTTGGCCCGGCAATGAAGTATCAAACGTAAAATTACTATTGTAAATCATGTTTCCGAAAAGATCTCTTATCTTAGAGGGCAGATCATTGTGCCCATCTTTTTCCGCTCAGACAAAAAACGTCAATAACCCCGCTTATCATCAGGGCAACTCAAGCTTCATAATACTCACCGATCAAGGGTGTGGACCGAAGAATATGTTCCACCCGTTTTTCGATCGACCAATACGATTTTCTACACGCGTGAATGCTATCCCTCAAATGAAACCCTCCGAGTGACGTCAAACCAGCAAGGAGTACAAAAAAGGTTCTCAAGATGTGGTTTTTGCGAGCTTGCCTCCTTCCCCGTAGATCCGGGGGCCGAAGTGAGGGGGCTTGTCCTGGTATTGACTTTTCCATGCTGTGGTTGTGTTGGCTGATCGTGGAGTGGGTCAGTCACGGATGTGCTCAACTTCAAGCTCTCCCAGCTCGACAACCACAGCACCTAAGCTCAAAAAGTTCTCTAAAAGGGATTGCCTAGAGAACCACGGAATGGTTTAAATGAATTCCCACTTGCCGTGACGCTCAGGCGATTCAGACTTCTGTTTCTTTGCGTCAGCAGCCAAATTAACACGGGTAAGCTAACCGTATACAGTAATATCTTGGCGCCACTAACTTACACCCAACAAGGCAGTAGATTTGTCCATCCTTGAACCACAGGCGGACGTGAATTGGCACGAGTACCGATTTGCAGTCTTCTGCACTGGCTATGCCGTACTGCACTGCACTTGTATGGTACCAGTATACTCGATAGGGAGGTTTTGCTGAGCTACCGGGTCGTGTGGACAGGTTTCCTGTAGAGGTTTTGCTATGGAAAACTCAAACTGACTGAACAAATTAACAATTTTGGTCTAAAGTTAATTGCCAATGATTACCTCAGGGTTGGCTGGTGATACGAAAGAGATAGATATGGTTTCTGTCAACGGGCTCTAGAGGACCACATAGAAGCCAGAACGGCCCCCACGGATAGTGCAACCCAACCGATAAACGCTAGCAGTTCCCTAAAACGTCTAGAACTTGTCCTCTCATGCTTCGGTATTGGAAGGGCTAAAAAGCACCCGGACGTAATCTGGGGCTCGAAAATATCCTCCAATACCTCCGCCTGGACGTCTCCAGAAACCTCGAGTGGCTAAGCGTGGGTATGCCGGGTGACAGCCAAACCCCAAAACCTCTCACAGCATGCGACATCACCCTACTAAACACATATCATATATACCAAAACCTCCGCCAACTGAGCGTTTACCTACGCCCCTCCGCGAATGGATTTTTTTCCAGCCTGAGTAGCGCACATCCTCCACGCCCCGAGCTGCTAGAGCTCTCGCACCTGAGCAAGGACTAGAAGCCCGGCGTCGTTGCGCGCGGGATAGTATCAATGACCCACAGACAGAAATATCGCCCACTAGTCACGACGGGCAAAAGCTTTCGCTAGAGCGCATACCGTGACGGAGGTGAAACATGGCATAGGTATGATATTTTGCATAGTAAGGTTTGGGCGGCTGATGGACAGGGTGGCAGGGCTTTCGTGCATGGCGGGAGTCTTAAAGATCTGGCTTTTGGGGGAGCGAATCTGTCCTCGATTTGCGCAGATTGCGTTGGGGACCTAGGTGTGCGCGCATTGAAATATAGAGGATGGGATGGAAGGGGATGGAAGGGGACCGGGGGGGCGATTGTGTTAGTTGGGTTTTGGTGAGAGTTGTATTTGTACTACACCTTTTGGTTAGAAGTTTGAAATGGCGTTGGTGATTGAATGGATAGTTGTTTTTTTTTTCCATGGGGAATTTTATCATAAATTGTAAATGTCAGCTCACTTTATTACACTTTGGGGTCTCGCAATCAGCAAATAGGCCACAGTGTTGGGAAAACCCCATTTTAGAAATTTACGTTTCAATATTCCACCGAGTGATATACTGTGCACCGCTCTACTAAACATTTTCAAACTCAAACCTCGGATTCCCAGGTTCCGCGCTCTCAGCCATAGCCGGAACACTTACTTCCTCTTCGCCACCACTATCAACCCTCTTCCCCTTCCCATTCTCTTCGATAATCACAACCCTAACCTCCACCGCGCCAGTCATCTTGCCAATCCCGGCAACGACCTCCTTTAGCACGGCAACCTCATCAAACACCAATTTCCTATCGAAAACCGTTTCGTACGGTTCCACCTGCAGCCTGCGCTTGATACCCTGCACGAAGGGCATAGCCTTCTTCATCTCGCCCATTCCGGCGATGCGCGCGTTTAGCACTTTATCGTTGGTGCGTAGCGCGAGCGTGTCGAAGGTCTCCCGGATGAGGTCGATATACTTTTCCTGCCAGGCCGGGTATGCCAGCGCGACGAATATTGTGAGGCGCTTAGGCTTACTGGCATCGTAGGCGACGAATTTGCCCTTCGCTTTGCGTTTGGCTTGCGCCGCTTCTGTGGAGGTTATGTTTGAGGTTGTTGCGTGCACGTAGGAGAGGGCAGCGGTGAGTTCGGTGGAAACCGGTGCACTGGGCGTTGGAAAGAGGGCATTTTGGATGCTCGTTGGCTTCTGGAGGACTTCGCGGTAGATGTAGTCTGCCCAATGGGGGGCGAAGGGGGTGATTAGCAAAGCTTGGACTTCGATAAAGCGGGATATTAGATCCTTGTGTGGGCGGATAGTGGCAGTCGCTTCGCGGTAGGTGTCGCGTGCGGCTTGGAATTCATAAAAGCCGGTTTTTAGGGCGAGTTTGTAAGATGTGCTATTTTAGGATGGGTAGGTTAGTGTGATAGGGTGTGGAGGAGAAAAAGGAGAGGGTGGAGGATATTTACCTCTCATAATGTTCACGAGTTTGCTCAATTAGCTGGTTCATTTCGTTTTCAAAGACACGGTCCCAGAAGGTGTCTTTTGGCCCTTCTCTGAGTTTACCGGCTTCGGCGTCGCGGACCATATCTTCACACCATTCCTTTAGGGTGTACAAACGAAGGATGGCCGCGTTAGAAACCTAGAGCAATTAGCCACCGTATTGAGGATTAGAAGGGCAAAATACACCTTCTCCTCAAAGTTCGCATCTTCAACACCATCACCAGCGTCGGCAAACGCAATTCTAGCAGCATCGGCACCATACTTCTTCACTGTCTCCTCAAGAGTCAGGAAGTTTCCAGTATGCTTACTCATTTTTTCGCCATTCAACATCAAGTGACCGTTCGCACGAACTCCCTGGGGCCAGTATTGTGGCGGGAAGAGCGCTATGTGAATGTACAAGAAGAATGTCAGGTGGTTCTGGATAAGATCCTTCCCCGAAACACGGACATCAAGAGGGTAAAAGTATTCAAACTCTCTGCGCAGTTTCTTAAGCCATTCCTCCGAGATGCCGGACTCCTTGATAACCTCCGGGGAGAGATCACGGCGAGTAAAGATATAATCCCAAACCTCATCGGTCATCTGCTCAGGCTTAATACCAGCAGGGCCAATACTAGCACCATCGAAAGAAGTGTGCAGGAAGTGCGCAATAGTGTAGTACGCCATGTAGACAGTCGAATCCGATAAACTCTCAACAAGGAATTGGGGATCCCACGGAAGCTTACTCCCGAGACCATAAGAGCGTGCACAAGCCCACTGGTTTAGCCAAGCAAGATTTGCCATGAAGCCGTTCTTTGTCTCTTCATGGAATGTATTGAGCTTATCGCTAACCAATGCCTCAGTTTCCTGTCTCCAGTTCGTCTCTCCATAGTCAAGGTACCACTGATCACAGAGGGCTACGACGCAAGAGTCTCCGGAACGGGAAAGAACGTGGCCCTCTGGCTCGCTGTAGACGAACGCCTCTTTCTTGTTGAATAAGATCTCACGAACTTTAGGCTTGGCCTTCTCAACCTTCTCGCCCTTGAAATCGCCAATGAGCATAGTTCCCTGGTAGAAACCTTCCTTATATGCAAGCTCCTTCGCTTCGGCTAATGGCTTGGTGTCTTTTGGTGAATTGATCTTCATCTTCTTCACTAGGAACTCGGCCGTCAGCTCTCCGTATGAAGGAGTCCTAATGATAGGAGTAATTTCGAGCTCCGCCCACTCCTTCTTGATCTTGTAGTAGTCTGCCTTCTTAGCAAGGTCTTTGACGGTAGCATAGTCATCTGGGGAATCGGATGGAACAGAGGTAACTACACCAGTGCCCTTGGTAGCAAGGACTGATTCCATAGGGAGAACACGGACACCGTCTTTGTGTACCGAGAGAGGTGCGTGAACCAAAGTACCAATAAGAGATTGGCCTTGTAGGGTGCCAACGGATGGGAAGACGCCACGTTCAGGGAAAACACCCTGGAAAGCCATATTCCGGGCGGCACGTTCGGTACAAACGTAGAACTCTGTAGGTGAAACCTGGTAGACGCCATATGAAATCTTAGGACCGACAAAGCAGCAAGTTTGACCATACCTAACTTCATCAGTCAAAACTCAGATATAGGAGAAGAAACTTACATAGTCTCAGGCCTTAGTGTAGCTGCAACTAGGAAAACCTCAGCACCTTCAGGGAGATTACCAGCAACTTCCTTTTTCCCTTCTTCGCTCCACTCCAGTACCTTCAACTTAATAGCCGTATACTCCTGCGGCCCAAGCCCCTCACCATCGCTCCTGTCATGATCCATACAGGGCTGACCATCCTTCGGCGAGTAAATAGTATACCTCTCTCCAAACTTGATTTTCCCCAGCTCCTTCAACCTATTCATCTGCCAGCGTACAAAAGCGTCATAATACGGATTCGCATCTGTAGTGACAAACGACCTCCTCCAATCGATTCTCAACCCCAGGCTCGTGCAATCCCTCATACAAATTGGGGGGAAGTACTTGAGCCAGTACTCAGGCTCGGCGAACTGGTGAATCTCTTCTAGGGGGATACCTAGCGCTAGCATGATCTGAAATTGATACCTCAGCTTGACAGCCTTTGCCGCAGCTTTACCTTTCTTCGCAGCAAACTTAGTAACATCTTCCTTCGTCGCAGCATTGGCTGGTGGCGGCTGCGGCTCTTCATCTTCCTCCTCAGGCACATCCTCAAAGTCCTTGCCGAAGAGCTCTACCTCCCTCTTGATCTTGTCGGAGGAGGCCTTAATCGGCATACCTGTGCAGTGAAAGCCGAGGGGGAACAGGGCTCGCTTCCCTGTCATACGCTGGTAACCAGTTGCGAACTCTACTTTACTGAGGGAGAAAGAGTGCCCAGCGTGCAGACTTCCATTCATGTATGGGTATGCCATGCAGCCGAAGAATTTGGGGTGGTGCTCACGGAGGAGGTCTGGGTTGGTTGTGGGGTCTTCTTCTAGAGTTGGTGCATCGATTTCGAATAATTTGTCATCGGCCCATTCTGCTTGGTATTTCTTTTCTATTGCTATGAGGGTATCTCGTTTTTCGGTCTAGTAGATGCTTGTTAGCGGGACACCTAGAGTAGTGGTTTAAGAGAGGGGAGTAGTATGAAATAAGGCATACGTTCTCGAGCTTCAGAGTTGCCTTAGACGCATTTGATGGATCTGTAGCAATAGTAGTCGCCATGGTTGCAATAGTTTATCTATCTCTATAGAATGATGATCTTTGTTGTGCTGTCTCGTCTTGCCCGTTGTCAAATCACGGGCGTCTTAAGCTGAGATGAGTGGAGACGAGTCCGTTCCTGAGTCAAAAAATGCCCCGCGTTGCCCCACCATCGCCAAGCAATAGTCACCTAACCCTCCAGCGATATCAAAGTTCGAACCCCCACTTAGAATCAACGTTATAGAAGACAATAATTATTTATAGTAGGAGGAATTGGGGGCTTATACACGATTTTTTAAGTCTAGAAGTGTAGTATTAGTACTGTACATGAAGAACTTTTATTCAATATAAATCGAAAATTTACATCCCCCTCTCCAACTCCTCCAACTCCCTCTTCTGAGCTTCAGTTAAGCCATCGTCGTCAACTCCCTCCTCCCCCTCCACAGCCCCTTCATCTGCACCTTCCTCGGACGCCTCCTCAAATAGCTCACCTGCCTTCTTCTTCTCCTCCCTCTGCTGGGCCAATTCCGCAGCAGCTCTATAATGGCTAATGCTCAACTTTGGGGAATCCGACATAATATCCTTCTCGGAAGCCACATGTTGCTTCCATTCCGCAATCCTCTCCGCAAGCCTTTCACTCTGCTCCGACAGCCATGGGTATAGGTCACCGATCCCGACGAGTATGTCCTTGGCCCCAAGCAGTCCTTCAAGAACCGGGGTATAGTCGACGATAGCCTTTAGGAGGTTGTGAACATGCTTTTTCTGCTTCATGATCTGATGAGTGTGCTTCGTCGGCACCGGACACTCCCACTCGACTTTGTCCCAGCACTCATCCTTCAGAAGGCGACACAGTTTCTCCGTCTCACCCTCGAAGTCAGCTCCGTCGTTATAGCGGAGGTAGTTATCTGCAAAAACACCCAGCGCCGTTCCAATGACCACCGGGTCCCGCTTTAATCGCTCAGTTGGATCGGCTTTGATAGCAGTGTTGACAAAGAGTCTCATAAAATCGTTAGCATGCTGGACAGCTCTAGTAGAGAAATGCTTATCGGGCACCGCCTGCTCGACCAGTGTACCGCGCATGCATTCCCGGGCGATGGGCCTGGTGAGATAGAAGTTGTATTTCTTCACATTCTTGACGATCCGGGCTATCAAGTCCACCCTTCCCTTAAGATTGCAAGTCCGGACAATCTTTTGCTTGTGGCGTTCGCTTAGCGGGACACCCGCCTGCCGGAGACCCAGCAGGAAGGGGAGGATGTTGTCAATCTCGCTTGGGTCGCTCATTGCGTTGATCATATTCGTGATCTCGCGAGCGCCGAGGTTACCCGGTACGCGGGTGTTTGGCAGAAGTCGGATCTTCTCATTGGCGATTTCGATGAAGAAGGGCTCGCTAAGGAGTTTCTGATGGTTTTTTTTTTTCCGGATGAGTTGTTTGTGCTCGTACGACAGGTGGGGGGGGAGGACCAATTCTTGCCGAAATTTGGCGAACCTTTCTCCCAATTCCGGATCAATGGTTGGCTTGAATTGTGGTAGTGGTTCTTTCAAGTGGGGGAATTGTTAGAGTGTCTTTGTTAGAAGCAATTAGGGAAGAGGAAGGAGGAGAAAATACCATTTAATCGCATGAGAAAAGGACAAGAAGCAAATCCCCGGGCTGGTACCGCACCCTGTAGTGAGACCCGGCAAGAAAGGATCGCAATCCGAAATCGCACTCCCAAAGCCATGATGTTCAAAAGGGTTTTTGAGGAAGGTCCTGAAATTCCAAATGGAGGAGGCCAGTTCTTGGCAGCAGCCCCCCACCCCGAGTTCTAGCGTATACCGTAGCCCAAACCCCACCCCGCGCATTCCTCATCACGCTTCCCAGCATCGTGGGCATCAGCATCTGCGGCACCTTCAACTCTGGAAAAAGGTCCCCAACAGCAGAGCATACCACTGCCGCCATTACGACATCATAACAATGACCTCCGAATCCTTCCGGCCACTGACTACCCTCCTCCACCGCCGCGCCGCCTCAACCCTCTCCACCACCGCCACCTACACCCTCCGACCCCGGATCCACTTCGCAACCCGCCCAAACCCTACTCTCCCCCGTCGTCGTATAAAAGTCCACCCGCCACCCCCTGGGCCACCAACCAAAGATCCAATATCCGTGCTCACGGCGGCACAAATCAAAGCCCTGGATCCGAGCGGCTCCCGCGCAAAGCTTTTCTCCCGGAGCGACCCGCAGGCGATCCGACCAGGCGATATCGTCTACGTGCGGCGCAAGAATGGTGAACCATTTTCTGGGGTGCTGCTGAATATTCGGCGGTGCGGCATTGACACCTCGATTCTGCTCAGGGACCACTTAACGAAGCTGGGGGTGGAGATGTGGTTGAAGGTTTACTCGCCCATCATCGACAGTATTAACCTCGTGCAGCGGAAGGAGAAGAGGGCGAGGAGGGCGAAGTTGTATTATATGCGGTACGTTGAAGTGTGTGCGGGAGCGGGGATGAGTGGGGGGAGGAAACTAATAAGTTGTGTTTAGGAAACCGAAGCACGATTTCGGCCCAGTCAGGGGTATCGTGTCGGATTGGGTGCGGAAGAGTTACGCTGCGAAGAAGGGGGTGGATAAAGCTGGTCAGAGTGCTGGGCAGAAAGGACAGAAGGAACAGAAGGCGAAGAAGGCGAAGAAGGCGAAGAAATGACGATTATTGACTTTCCAAACACCTCTTCACCTTGCTCCCACGCCTGGTAGGTAGTAATTTACGATGCACAATAGATCAAAAACGTAGCCCTCTATTTGATCGATCAGTAGGTATCATAATATTAGGTACACCGGGCTAGATCAGATATTTACAATCATCTACAATTTGGTCATCCATCACCCATTACATCATATCACAGTCCCTCCCCCTTTGCAACTAGTTCCGCCCCCATCTCTTGCAACACAAACTTTTGTATCTTCCCGCTAGCAGTCTTGGGATAGACGTCCACCCAGAATACGTATTTCGGGACTGTCACCTCGTTAGCCTTTTACCCTACCATATCCCAGGCGTTACCTAGGAGGATGTTATAGCATACCCAAATGATGCGACAACTTCTCACGAACCCACCCCCTAACCTCATCCGCTGTCAAACCCCCCTCCTTCCTTACAAACGCCGCGACAACCTCTCCGTACCTCTCATCTTTAAGCCCTACAACCGAAGACTCGACAATCTTTGGATGAGCGAGTAGGCAATTTTCAATTTCGAGAGGGTGCTTTGAGGATTAGCCCTGCCAACATTAGTCTAAGGTTCTAGGGGGCCTACAATGTTTTCCCCGCCCCGAATAATCAGATCTCCTAATCTCCCAGTAATCTTAATATACCCGTTCTCGTCCATTTCTGCTTCGTCTCTGGTCTACCCAGCCCAATCCAATTAATCAGACCTATAGCAAAAGAGAGCAAGTAGTAGAGGGGGGATCACCTACATGCATCCACAGCTTCCCGTTCTCATCTTTAGTCATGACCTCCGCTGTGCGGATTGGATCGTTCCAATAGCCCTTCTGTAAGAGGTACCCGGATACCGCTAGTTCGCCGCGTTTACCTATGGGGAGGATCTTTGTGCGGTCGGTAGTGGAGACTACTTTTGCTCTATTTGCGAATGTTAGCATGAAGAGGGGGGGAGGGGAGGGGACGCACTCGACATGCGGCAGTAACCTGCCAACACTGTCGACTCGCTTCTCAAGCGGGTCATCGGTGGTAGTCATTGCAGAAACCGGCGATGTTTCAGTCATTCTACGAACCCCGTCAGCCATTATACAATCACCCATAAGATCACAGTATCTCACTCACCCATAACATATGGCTACATCCCCACCCCAACCGGATCCTTCATTAATTTTCCACACCGACCAAACTTAGAGGGCCTCATACTCAGCTCTGTCAGGTTCAACTTCCTGTGCAACTTCTTCATCAATTCCTTCGGAATACTACTTCCGGCCGCAATCCCAGTCCTTAAATGCTCGAAACCTTTCGGCTCTACCTCCCCGCTGGCTAACAGTTCTAGCTCCGCTGTGAACATTGTCGGCACGCCGTACAGTGCCGTGCACTTTTCCTGCTGCACGGCGTGAAGGGTTGCCTTCGCGTCGAAGCATTCGGTAGGGAATACGATGCAGGAGGCGTGTGTCGCAGATGCCATGTAGCCTAGGATGCTACCAAAACAGCTAGCTCTATGTTAATAGTGAACATAGGAAGGGATGGGTAGAGGAGTGGGGAATACTGGAATAACGGCGGAGGGCAGCATATAACATCCTTATTTGTCAAGAGCATTCTATCACCAATACTCTTCCCATTATTCAGTATAGAGCGATGAGTTAAGCATGCGGCTTTTGGCATGCTCGTCGTCCTATCATACTCGCCCAAATCAGCCCCCATATTCCCCGTTCCATCCCTATATATCCAACTCACCCACTAGTAAACTGAATATTAACAACATCATCAACCCCCATCCCCTCCTCGGCCAAATGTGCTTTCCCCCTCCCATCCCCCAGTACATCCGGAAACTTCGAAAACGACTTAAAACCATCCCCCCCTCCTCTACCCTTTGCATTATCGACAACAACAACCCTCCTCAGCGAGGGCACCAACTCACTAGCAATTGCTCCTGCACCTTCGCAGCCTGGTACTAGCTCCCTCAATAGTTCAGAATTACTCCTCGGTGGCTTCCAAGGCAGGTTCGTTTCCAGCCCTATGAGTAAGTGCGTGGTAGAGAGGTGGTTTAAGGCTGAGGCTACTTGTGCAGTGTTGAATGAAGGGTTGAGGGGTACGAGAACAGCCCCGAGTTTAAATATGGCATACGTCGCAAGCGCAAACTCGATATTATTCCCTAGCGAAACAGCGACTCTGTCGCCGCGCTGCACACCCAGGTTTTTGAGACCATGCGCGAGGGAGGTTGATTGTGTGTGTAGAGAGGAGTACGTGAGGCGGGAGTTTTGGTGTGAGGAGATTACGCTGGTAGGGTTAGTTTTGGAAGCTATGGGGAAGGGAAAGATGAACGAACGCTAGAGAATCTCCGTACTCACGGACTGTTTCTGCTAGATGTGCGCTTGTGGTTAACTCTAGTAATGGCGGCTGGTAGAGTAGCTTAGTTACATTGGAACTTTGGAATGTGTAGACGTGCAGGATAAGATACCTCAGTAGGTCCTTTGCAGTAACTCTCCGTCAACAACCCCCTGCTCCCTCCTGCCACTCCCGCTCCCACTCCGTGATGGCGGTGCCCTAAAGCCACAGCTCGCGTAAACGACCTGAGCAACATCCTATGTATCATAGCATTCATTCAACCCAATCCAATTCAACCCCGAAAAACAACACTCTAAGTAGGTTAAATACCAACTAATGGAGGCATATATATACAGAATCTCGAATCCAAGCTAGGCTAAAAGCTGAGTTCAGATGAAAGAGATTGTGGGGTTACCCGCGCGCACGGACCTTGTCTACTTGTACGCATGGATGTGGGGTGCGCTGGGGTTAGATGTGGGGTGTGGAGGTGGAGCGGCGGGGGGGTCGAGCCGTGGCAAATATCGAAGCTCCGGGAAGGGGGGGTCAGAGGATTAATTTATTCGGGGTTTGTTATCCTGGTTTACGATAGTTGTAGTCATCTGGAGGTGGTGGTTTGCCGTAGCTTGAGCCCAAGCCTGAGTTAGGTTAGTATCGCTAAAATACATTTTGATTAACGTGCTAGGTTTGATCTACTCGTATAATACCGTGGGTCTATCGGCTTCGTAATTGAATTTATATTCCTTATTCTTACTATCAATTCGCTTGATCTTCATTCCTAACTTACGTAGCAAAGCGAGAGCCTAGATAGCGGCATTCTGAGCCAATGTCCAGTAGCTTAATTTATTTCCAGTGGCCTTGAGAACCAGAAATAGTCCTCATCCACCATATACCACCCCGTGATTCAAGGCAGAAGGTGAATTCTGAAATGAACCCTTATAGCATCTCGTATTATATTGCTTTCTCCTTCAATAACAGAACAGCAGCAGCGGCTAATATATACTGGTTTCCTAATCCAGCGCAGCCTCCGGAATTTCAAGGTTCCAACGTTCGGTACTTGTTCTCGTACCGGTTCGCGTTCCGGACGTTCCGAGCACCCCTTCATTCCTATGACAGTGATCATTCCCATGGCAACACTCATACTAGTACCAACCGGGTCCATGGCAATTGCAATGTACTTCGGACAACAGAAAAGCCGGTACCAAGTGTAAATGGCCACTATCGCACGATAGACGTGGGCTTTTACTAGCGGTGTATCGTGCTCTATTCGTTAGGTATCATGAGCATACAGCCAGGACCCTATCATAATATTAAATGAACTGGCATTCAACTAACCAAACCACCTAGATACTATTGACCAAGCATCCACAACACGGTATATACAATTACCCCCTCTCCCTCCCACCCCCCATTTTCCCTTCAGCCCATACCACCATACTGCACACTCACTTTCTCCCTTTCGCTCTCTTATATTCATTCCCCGCCGCTCCCTCCTCCGTCTGAATCATGGCTGTAAGCCTCCTCATCTTCTCATGATACTCCTTACTACTCTTCTTATCCTCCTTCAACTTCTCCCTAGCAATAAACCTCGAGTCCTTCCTCAGCTCTCTCAAGGCGCCCTTCTTCTCACGCTTATACTCTGCCTTCAACTTCGACAGGGCAACGCGGTCCGCATTGGGGTCGTAGGAGCGCTTGTCAAGGGAGTACGTCTCTTCAAATTTCGGTATGTAGGTTTTGATAGGGAGGGGGCGGTGGTAGTGGAGAGTTAGGGGGCGGAGGTTCTTGCGGGCGTGGAGAAGATGGCTTTCTAAACTGGCTTTGGTCGCGAGGAGCTGCGTGGGAGGTGTTAGTTAGGTTATTATACTAGAAGGCGGGGAACTGTGATGAAAAGGAATGTAACATTTTCTCGATGAGCACTTCCGATGGCGGATTTATTGCTCTTGTGTAAAAGATGTTCTATTATTTCCAAGGCTGGCTCGAAAATCATTGTAAAGGCGGTTTTGCCGACCCAGAGGTCTGCCATGCTTTCTAATAAACTTGACAACGTTGCCAAGAGCGATAATTGGATATCGCGCCTGTCCGCTCCGCCCTTTTCCTCCACATTGAAGATATCTGCAAAACTCATTTTGCGTACTTTCACGGTTCCTTTCTGCGGAGGCTTTTGTATCCGGAGTGATGCTTCCGGATCCTCGTACGGAAAGGTGCCCGGTAGCTTCTCCTGCCTCACCGGCGCGAGGAGTGAGAGTGCGCGGAGGACGAAATGCGTGGCCTCGGGAACGTACCGTTTTGATAGACGTTGGTATTGGACGCACATTGTTACTAGATATGTTCCCATTCCCAGTCTTGACAGTGAGCTGGGGGATACTTGTCCGAGCCATTGGCAGATTACAATCATTGCCGGAGTGACAACCTGGTGGAAGTGGTCACTTGTAGGAAATATTGTGCTAATCGCAGTGAAGAGGATCAAGTCCCCAGTTTTCAAGTCTTCCGTAGAACGCTGCTCATGTATGACGCTCAAGTGTTTGCGGAAGGCTCTTGACACAGTATCTGGATAGGATTTTGCGAGAGCATGGAGATGGCGGATTAGGGTATCTATGGGCATGAAGGGCGGCGCGGATGGGGCTTCATCAGCAACTAAGAGTATGTGTTGTAGAAGGATTTCGGAGAATCGCTAGATATCTATCAGCTACGATACTTTAGTCTGGCCGTAAGGGATTTCTTACAGCAAGCTTGTGCTTGTTTTCGGCATCGAGTTTGGGATGGTGTAGAACTCTGATTCTCTGAACAACGGTTGGAAGATCCTCTATTGAGGTATCTTTAACAATCTCTAGAAACTCCTGGTGCGTCTGCGGGCAAGGAAAAGCGAATGCGAGCTTATCGTCCTTGCTACCTACCTTCGAAAGGTTGGCAACGGTTGGTTTCGTCTCTGTGCTCCCCGGGCTGCTCCCAAGGACTCCAAGGAAATCATCATCTCCGTCCTCTTCAAGTTCATCACCAGAACTACCCGCGCCACTATAACCAGAGCCATAGTCGTCTGAATGTTCAGCATCAGAAGCATTGACTTCTCCATTTTCGTCAACGTCAACATACCCATCTTCTGAGATTTCATAATCGCCGTCGACCAACTCGTCGGGGTTGATATTCCCTCCAATAGGCACCATAGGGACACCAGTTCCTAGTCCGTATTCGGCCGCATCCCCAAAGTCTACTTCGTCATCTCCACCTGGGGCTTCTCCCTCATCTCTACTGTCTCCCTCTCCTCTCATCCTCTTTTGGCGGGCCTCCTCGAGCTTCTTTAGCCTCTCACTTTCCTCCTGTAATTTCTCCTCTTCAGTTTTAGTTCTCTCGCTCGGTTTCGAGCGCTTGTCGAACGCCATTTCCCGGACAGCCACATCATAATTATATTCTCTCTCTTGCATTCTCGCCAGTCTCTCTGGGTTAATACTAGAGTCTATCTCAGGCCTCGCCTTGACCTCGTCCCATCCAGGCACGGGTTCATTATTAGCTCCCGTGGCCGGGCCAGTAGTGGACGGTTTTTTAGCTCCCAAAAGCGCCCAGATGTCATTCATCTGCGCATCTAATTTCTCACGTTCTTCGTCATCGTCCTCTTTGGTTTTTTGGCGCTCGTATTTGTGAAGTCTCGATTTGGCAATTACTTCCTTCATAACCTCGGCTTTGCTCTTTTTACGTTCGGGGGAGGCGTCCTCGCCCTCTGAGCCTTCCCTCTCTAATGGTCGTTTTCGGGTGGGTTCATCATCCGAGAGCATCAAGTCATTCTGAGCGTCAAATTCATCTGTGAGGCCACCGAGGGATTGGCCGAAATGAGTCAGTTCGTCGTTGTCGTCGTCGAGATTGAATATGTCACCGCCACGGACTCGTTTCTGCTCAAGGAAATAGTTAGTTGGGGAACACCGTAAACACCCTTTAGTAATGCACCTGTTTTTCCTTGGTGAATCGCTCGAGCATTTTCTCTTCCGGAGTCATTGTGGGATCGTTCTCTCCGAAACGTCTATCCAAGATCCCACCAGCTTTATTCCTCTTCCGCATCTCGACCAACAATGTCCGTTTTCTCTGTGCGCAATTGCATTAGCCACCTAGCACTCCCGAAACAATTCACAGAACGCACATTTTCCTCTCCAATCTGCTTGCTCAAACCGGGTCGCCCTTGCGCGCCCTTAACTTTGCCCCTCCCAATCACCGCATGTTTCTCCCGGGTTACCTTGACCTCGAAAGAATTGAACTCCTCCCGAATTGTCTGTAACGTAGCATTTCGATCAAGTCTGGAGTCGCTTCTAGTAGCCGATTGCCTCTGTGTCTTGGCCGCTCTCTTCGATTTCTGCTGACCGGTTATGCCCGCAGCCCGGAGCGATGCCTTTAGGCGTTTGAGTTGAGATTCCGGCATCGTTCGTAAAGTGAAGAAAAGGTTTTGGAGATGAAATTTCGGGGAAGTAATTTGGTGAGGATCTCGCCAAGACCTTGAAATCCTCGATTAGCCGGGTAACGGGTCTTGTCTTGTCTTCCAAGCGTCCCCTCTCAGTCAAGTGATAAGATAAAAAAAAGTTCAGAGCAAAAAAGGTGGGACTGCTGAGCATTTCCCCCACACTTGCCTTCAACCAGTCTCTACTGGAGCAGCATCAGCCGAAAACCACCAAGGACGATTGTTAAAACGAAGGGATTGATATTTTAGAGAAATTTCCATCCAAGTACAAATCGCAAAATATGAGTGCCTCCGCTATGCATCATCACAGGCCTACTACGAAACAGTCCCACAAATCGTTCAAAAGCCGACACGCGACAAAATCTTCTTTAAAAACTAAGAGTAAAGGTACTTTGTCCATTGCCATACAAGTTATATGTAAACCAAGCTAAATTCACATACAGGCAAAGTCCATGATCCAGATACTTTCAACCGGAAGAGTCCCCACCAGCAAACAATGTCGAAAATGGATCGCCGAAATAAAAATCGCCAAATAGCTCAAAACAAGCACAAGGACCTGATCCGTGAGACCAAAATATTTGATGGGCGAAAAGGTGCTCCAAGAATTGTTGCTGTGGTGCCATTGTGTGAGGATGGGGATGCGCAAGCTGCGATTAGGCAATTTAAGGAGGTAGAAGGTGATATTCCAGATATTGGGACAATTACAACTAGGTATGTGTGCCCCATGTGTAGTGGGAGGAAGCGCTTAGATTAATCAAGTCAGAATTGAGAGGTTCAAGCAGAAGATACAATGGATTGTGGTGAAGCGAGATTTGCTCCCCGTATTGGACGCTTGTAAAGTAGCCGACTTTGTAGTATTAGTACTCTCTGCCAAGCAAGAGGTCGACGAACATGGGGAACTCCTTTTACGTAGTATCGAAGCGCAAGGAATCTCAAATACCATCCCAGCAGTCCAGGTAATATCTCTATGACATTCTAACAGACTGAATTTACACTAATAATTCCAGCATCTCGAAACTATTGAGCCAGTCAAACAACGACCAGATGTCAAGAAATCTCTCCTTAGCTATATTTCACATTTCTTCCCTTCATTCAACAAAATTCACGCCTTCGAGTCTGAACAGGAGTCATCGAACATCATCCGCACACTTTGCACGTCAACTCCAAAAGGTATCCACTGGAGAGATGCAAGAAGTTATCTACTTGCCGATGATGTGCGATGGAGTGAGCAAGAGGGTCTTGTAATTGGCGGTGTAGTCCGCGGGAAAGGTCTGAAAGCAGATAGACTAGTACATATTCCCGGTCACGGAGACTTCCAGATTGAAAAGGTCAGAACTCCGCCAATTCTCCTAAAACAGGCAACTAATCACCGACTCTAGATCTGTGAATACCCTGATTCCCCAAAATCGGCTGACGCAATGGCCATAGACACCGACATGCCAGGCCCCAAAGTCCTCGACGCTCCCACAGCATCACAAGACGACCTTGCACACCTTGCCCCGGAAGAGGTCCACATGTCAGACACCGACATCCCAGACACAATATCTGAAACCCCTACATCAATGACCACAGCATCCCGCAAGGGAGTCCTCTTAGATGGCCACCACTACTTCGACGACGAAATCGATGAACCCGTTACCACCATCCCAAGCCGCCCAAGAAAACTTCCCAAGGGAACATCTGCCTATCAAGCCGCTTGGATACTAGATGACGATATTGGCAGCGAAGACTCTGGGGTGGAAGACGACGATGAAGACATGAACATGACCTTCGATGACCCTCCAGTCCAGCCTGAAGACGGTGAGGAAGGTTTAGCACCACCGGCAATGACCGAAGTCGGCACCGAATTCGGTGACGATGCAAGGTCCGAGATGTTCCTGGACCCTGCGCCGGAGCTAGAACTCCAGCAAATTGCAGAATTCCGCAAGTCCCGGGTGACCGAGTTAGCCGAAGATCGGGAATTCCCTGATGAGATAGAGCTTCACCCAAATGTGCTCGCCCGCGAGCGTCTCAGCCGATATAGAGGATTAAAGTCCCTCCGTACATCCCCGTGGGAAACGGAAGAAGACCGCCCTTTCCAACCCACAGACTGGGACCGCCTGGCCAAAATCACAGATTACAAATCCGCCAAAAACAAACTCACTCGTGAGGCCCTCGTCGGCGGCGTCCCCGCGGGCACGAAAGTCCAAATCTACATTCGAAACGGCCCCGCCAACCTCGCCGACACCCCTACTCCCGCCAACAAACCATTAGCGATATTCTCCCTCCTAAGGCACGAGCACAAACAAGCCGTTGTAAACCTCTCAATAACTCCCTCTTCAAGCCTCACCGCCCCCATAAAATCCAAAGACCAACTTTTGGTGCAGGTCGGCCCCCGCCGCCTCCTCACATCCCCACTCTACAGTCAATCCAATGCCGCAGGCAGAAACAACGTAACAAAATTTGAGCGTTTCTTGATCCCCGGTCGAACTTCAGTCGCAACATTCGTCGGCCCTCTGCTCTGGGGCAATGCTCCAGCAATCTACTTCCAACGCTCCGAAGCCTCGGGAGAATTGAGCCTAGTAGGAACAGGCAGCTTCCTATCAGCAGACCAAAACCGCATAATAGCGAAGCGCATAGTCCTCACTGGCCACCCCTTCAAGATTCACAAAAAGTTGGTGACTGTACGGTACATGTTCTTCAACGCGGAGGATGTGGCATGGTTTAAGGCGCTGCCACTGTTCACGAAGCGCGGGAGGAGTGGGTTTATCAAGGAGAGCTTGGGAACGCACGGGTATTTCAAGGCTACGTTCGATGGGAGGATCAATCCGCAGGACGCCGTTGCTATAAGTAAGTTTCCTCTTCCTCTTCAATGGTGGTTGTGGTAGTGGAAATTGGAGCTAATATGCTAGTAGGTCTTTATAAGAGAGTTTTTCCGCGGGGGTCGGTGGAGTTTAGGGGGTAGGTGATGAAACCGATTGTCGGATGGGAAAGTGGGGAGAGCTGGCTAGATATGCATGACTATCAAGTAACATCTTTATAAACGGTGATGATGTGCCGGATTTTTTTCCTCCCTTGCCCTTTCTATATCTTACCTAGTTTTCTGAATTCTCACCGCTGGCTGCTCGTGCTCACACGTCCGACACTGTGTCACCCTCCAATACTATAGAATCTCTATCATTCAGAATTTGCAATCCCCCTCCAAGCCAAAAGAAGCAAACCCTTTTGCTTTTTCCTTTTCTCCTAATTCTCATTCTATTTTCATTTGTTTCTTCAGCCACTTGCCGATTTCATGCCCAAGTCTAGTGCCGGACCCTATGATACCACCTCGCAGGAGTATTGATTTACTCCTAGCTCTATTGAGGAAGGAAGGGCTAAGGTCTTTCATCTTGGAGTTACGAGAAGATTCTTGAATAATGATTATAATTGTGGAAGCTTCCGTATGTTTCTGAAGCACTGCGCATAGCTCCATTTGTTTCGATAGAACTGGTGACCAGCACGGAAGCTTTTCCAGCTGCATCTTCTCCTTTGCTATTACAGCATTAAGCAGATGAATGGGAATACACATGAGAACATAATTAGAGATACGAGTGGCGATCCATGGGTCGACCAAGAAGCTTTATTATGCTCTATATACCTCTGCCGCCACTGCTAGCCCAGTACGAAAGAGAAAGCGAACGAAGTTTATGACTATACCTTCCTTACTCAAGTACCTTTCCTACCCAACTTCCAAGCCAAAAGCGATCCCACCCACTTCCGCGCTGCACTATTTGTTAGATACATCAACATTTCGACCTTCCATTCCTCATATAGCAGGCAGGATCCGTCATCTTTTTCTTCCTACCATATAATACCCCACATGATGAATACCCATCGTGAGCCGAGTATCCAACCTGAGTTCCAAGCCCCGTCTCTTGCCAATTGCACGGGGTTCAATTAGTCTGTAGCGCCTTAACTGCTACGCCAGATAAACACCTCACCGAATATCGCCGCCGGAGCGGATACTTACCCTGTCGAGAGGTGGATTGCTTTTGTCTCCTTTTTCGACTAAGATCTAGGAGAGGTAAATGCCTCAAGTTATTGTTCATCGATCATTTATGGCAGAAGAGACGTTCCCGGGAGAGATATTATAGGCGTTGATCGCCGATTTGTAGTGATAAGATCGCCTGGGGTGTGGGGGGGGCAATGGTAGCCGGAACATCCGAGGCGAAGGTGGATTTGGCTGAGGGTAAGACAAGACCCAGACTAGCATCCGTATATTGATGGTGTATGTTGCAATCCGAGAGTACTACAATACACCTAGCCCACGGTGACCCGCCCAAGGCATTGCGCCAGACTTCAAAGCCATGCATCACGAGTGTAACACTCAGTATTATCAGTAAGTTTAACTTTGCGAAGATCTAGTTCAGAGGCTTCGAGTGATGTTTGGTGATGACACCTAGTAGCATGATCATGAACGCCTTATCCAGAGCTCAAGTTACAAATTCCACGCCAGAAAGCAGAAAATACAACCAAGACCGTATTCCTAAAATAGAAATAAAAATCCGCCCTCCTCAAACCCCAGAATCATCCTGTTCCACTTTATAGGTAGCATTCCATTTATTCCACGCATTGCAAGTGTCTTGAATAGCCTTTTTGTTCCTAATCGTCTTTTCGATGTTCTCCTGATCTTCCATGATCTGCATTGCGAGGCCACTGCTAGCATGCCAGGCAATGTGGCAATGTACGAGCTGAGGGATGAGAGAAAAAATCGTCAGTCATGTCTCTAGGGGTAGATGGGAGGAGACATTGTGAAACTAACCCATGTGCCTGGATTATCAGTTTTGAATGCGATAACGATATACCCCCCCTGTGGCAGGAGGGCCACGTCACGGCGAGGGGGATTATTGTAGTTCATATTGTCAAAGGCTTCGGCAGCAGTCCAGTCCTTAGTGTCCCATTCTGTATCGTTTTGGGCCAAGAGAACGAAGTCGTGCCCGTGAAGCTATTGATATATTACACGCTGTTAGTTAAATGGGAGAAATGGTGGAGGTGTTTGGAGATATGACTAACATGGATAGGGTGTCTGGCCGGGATAGCCAGCTTTCCAGTGTTGTGCCCGGATGGGATTGTTAAATTGCCTGAGACCTATCAGTATCTCAGATGCCTACAGCGTTGCCCAAGGATAAGACGTTTTTAAACCTACCAGTAATGACTAAGACCACCCACTATCCATAAAAAATTTAGTCAGCGGCCCGAACACCTCTTTAGGAGAACAAAAAAAAACCCCTCTCGAGAAGCGCAGGATACACACCTTATCCTGATAATCCTCTGGAATAATCGCCAACTCCGGATTCGAAGTGTTCACATTCTGCCCAAGATTCAAAATTGTTGGGTTTCCCCATTCCAGCCACCTAAGTGATATCACGCACGTCAGATCCCACTTGCTAACGAACCAACGAACGACTCTCGCCAGCCAGTCAAAATAAAAACTTACATAGGAAGCATGGCAATATCCCATCGGGTATAGTTACCATGGGACTGGGGTGTCGGCGGCACCAAGCCAACTTCATAGGTATCGGAGGTATAGTTATTCGCATAATCCCCAGGAGTCAAACTCTTTGGCACGACGGGTACGAGACTTTTCATATCTTCATCGTCGCAGTCATCAGGCTCTGTAGTTTGACCAGCCTGCGTTACCCAGAAGCTGGATACGGGGAGGGTGTATGTGGAGTTAGTGAAATACCGAATAATACCGGTTTGCTTGACGGGGAATTGGATGGTGTTACAGCCATCGGTAGGGACTTGAGGGCTGTTAGCCATGAATGCTAACAGGGAGGAGAGGGGAATCACTTGTCCGAATCCAGTAGTCCATGTTTACAGAATCATCTGGGTTTAAAGAGTCCGTTGAAGGGTTCGCCTCAACAATCACGCTATATCTTTGGCCTATGATGCGAAGTAAGTTTCTACTCATTCTGTATCACCGCGATCGGCAGCTAACAGACAGGCGATACTCACCAATACCGATGTTCAAATACTTTGTCGTATAAGGTTGTATAGGCACAAAATCCGCAGAAACAACCGTGAGGATATGGTTGTCAATTGAGAACTTGAACTGCGATGCGGTGGATGTATTGATCAATCTCAATAGGTACTTCTTCCCTTTTTCAAACTTAAGCTCGTAGTAATTGGCAGGAGGCCCAACACATCTTGGGTCTCCCTGGACACAAGGGAATCGACCTACGAAGTTTCAGCTTGCTATGTGAAACATCGCTTCAGGATAATATGCACATACCTCTACCTTGGAGTAGATTGCTTTGCATCGGTGGGGGTCCAGTTGTGAGCTCTTTGAAGAAGTCAATGAAGGCTGTCTCATGCGACCAGTCGCTGACGAGAACCGTGCCGACATCGACATCGTAATTTGCACTTTGAGGACCGTGGATGATTATTGGACCTGGATCGATCGATGTTAGGTTAGGGTATCAAAGTAGGGTGAAGCAATTGCCTACCAAGAACTCCATCGGGATATTGCAAAGAGTAATGGCTAAAGTTGTTAGAGCGAACTTTGACCCCCCGGCTGAATAGCTTTGATTTCGACCCTACCTGTGATACCACGAGTGCCCGTACTCCGTTGCACGGAATTTGTATGTGTAAGTGTGTTCAGGCTATGAGCATTATGAGCCTTAAGCATTACATTATGGCGCCTTACAGCAGGAGCTTCAAGCAAACTTACGGCAATTGGGCATTGAGTAATTCCCTGTGATTTTCAGTCAGCCACCACAGGATAGATATTTGTTCACTGGGTACCACTCGCATTCACACCATCAGCTTCATTACTGCCCAACTGCCTGAAGCCATGCCAATGAATAGTAGTGCCGTTATCCTTCATCTTATTCGTAACATGGATAGCTTAATTTCACTTAGTACCGTGATTCTGCTCAGAGACCTTACTATCCTAATAATAAGGGGGCAGCTTACTAAGTTGATCACCCCAGCATGCCTCGAGGAGTGGTCCGGGGTACGTCCCATTCACTAACTTCGCTTTGGTTTTAACGTATCCATCAGGAGCAGTCCTACCATCAGTAATCACAAGCCAGTACTAAATCACATTTAGCTAGCTGACATTGCCTACCACGCGGGGGAAAAAAAGTGGATGTGATAAATACCTCTCTATGCGTCCCATCCGGCCAACTAAACTCATAATCCGTATTGATATCGTAACCTTTTGGGGCCCACGACTCATTTGGCTTAAACCAGCACGACCGATTGCCAGGAGTGTTACAAGGGATCAGTTTTTCATTGACTCCCTTAGGGCTATAGTTTGGACACTTGAAGTCGGTAGAAGGAATCAGCGCATTTGCTCCCCCAATGCTAGGTAGGGTAGGTAGGAGCCCGCCGGCATCTAGTATCTCCTGGTTAAGGCCGTTACTTTCATGCCCTAGAAGGCCGAAGGACCGAACGATATGAAGTAGAAATTTGAGCAGTTCCATTTCCGAATGGTAATTCAGAATTTTGGAGTTTACCCTATTCTGGCCTGCCCAGAGAGAGCTTTTTAAAGGACAGAAAAAATAATATATATTTCCTCCCCCCCCCCTCTAATACGGGATAGGACATGTCGTAAGCAACTAATACGGTACTGGGAATACCCCATGCGAGTTAAGACAGTCAGTGAGTCTAGCCCCCTGCAAAAAGAGCCAGAAAGGCAGCCCGCTGTGAGTTAGCCCATGATAGACAGTATGTTCAGCTTGAATATTGACATAGCTGCATTCGGTACTCTCCGTAGCTGAAGAAAGCTCGATCGCCTTAGCGGTGATACCGTACTACTCGAGTATCAGCCGCCAACATGAGTTCGCATTTAGAGAGTGTGGGCAGTAAGTTACTCCATTCTTTTCGGTGCAGTACTATGCCCATTAAGGGTTTAAAGT
>Ga0307507_10002223_pt1 | contig 41477 bp, 7 predicted proteins | sample 7_EM_MG_FD_207223 | JGI IMG/M metagenome (GOLD analysis project Ga0307507, IMG submission 207223) | Populus trichocarpa ectomycorrhiza microbial communities from riparian zone in the Pacific Northwest, United States - 7_EM | ecosystem: Host-associated > Plants > Roots > Unclassified | place... | reverse complement strand
TAATAAGTACCTATGAGTTGGAGCGACCGTCTGATTGGCTTACAAGTTCCTGTGGCTCGGGCGGGAGCAGGGGGGTAGCCGCCTCCTCAAATTCCTCGGCGAAGCGGATAAGTCAACTGAGATAATACACGAAGCTCTACGTACGGAGGCTCTGCACGAGGCCCTGCGCGAAACTCCGCGTACGAAGGCTCTGCGTCGGGTCCCCGCTATATTCCCGATCGCCTCTACACGTGCCTCTGCCAAGTATACCCCCTATATAGCCACCTTAATTTTTACCTTTCCTTCCTTCCTTACATCCTCCCTACCTAGGGAGGCACCAGAACGGTAGCCAGCAGAGAACCGTCGCCAGAACCAGACGACCGTCGCCAGAACTAGACGACCGTTACCAGAACCAGACGACCGTTACCAGAACCAGACGACGACCGTTCGAACAACCAGCCAGCGAACACTACGAACGATTCAATCGATCGATCGATCGAATTGAACCAGAGCTTTGATATCGGCCCGTCGCCAAATCAGAACCTTTGATCGGGCCGACCCCTCTCCTAAATTAAATCAGATACTGACACAGGCAGGCAGGCAGGTAGGTAGGTAGGTGCAGACAGACAGATAGGTAGGCAGACAGGTAGGCAGACAGACAGGCAGGCAGGCAGGCAGGCAGGCAGGCAGGCAGGCAGGTAGGTAGGGAGGTAGGGTAGAAAAGAACCGTTCTTATATTGTATTTAAATTATCTAAAATAATATAATTTATTTTGCACCAACCGCGCGGGAAGAGCAACGCTTATTTATTGCTTAAAGTGAGTAAGATATACAGAATGCGCAAGGAGGGCATTATATATTAATTGCGCATTAAGTGCAAAAAAAGCTTAATGGGGTAGGGGTACTACTTGCCCAGGTGGCTATAAATGCGCAATTAGCTATAAATGCGCAATTAGCTGCACTGTGTTATTGAATGCGGCACTGTGCCGCACCTTAGTCGATACCATACGCTACACGTTATAGTGCGTGCCAAATGCTGCAAAAATGCTAGTAAATTTTTTCCTGACGAAGCTATAATGAGACTTTACAGTGTACGGGCTCCGTGCACATGACTCGTATATGTGACCCACGCTTTTAGAGAATACAGATTATCTAATATTAGCACATTGGCGTCCATTTTATGGCATATAAGATCCCTATAGCATATATATATTCTATTCTAATAGCTTTACATTAAGCTCTCCTTTTTAACTTAAAAATATTTTTTACGCCAACGGAGATATACTTTATATATCTCCTGGTCGCGTTTATAGAGACTGTTACAGGAGTTACCCGCGTACGTGTTCTAACACCTACGCACGTTCCACAACCACCCCTATTTCTTTAACCACGTTAACCTAACCTGCTCTGTTTCCTTATCCAAATGTCTTTATATTAAACATGCATAGTTACGCGTACGTAGCCTTCTCAATTACTACCCTATTTAGTATATTGTATTCTAGTTTATGCCTACTCTATAACAGAGACAATCTTCTAGATTAGCCTTTATCTTTTAATAGAACCTAAGCCTACTATTAAAAGAGTGTAATAAGATATATAGGTAGAGAAAATATAATCTTACCTCTCCTAGAACTCGCCTTCCCTCTTCTATAGTTTCTTAGTATAGGAGGTATAATTTAGTTTTGCTAGCCCTTTATCCCTTAATTTAGCAATATCCTTTAGTATCTCTTTAGCTTTAAAATCTAACCCTAGGTCTTTTAAACCTAGTTTAAGATCGGGGTATTTATTAATATCTGGTTCGTTATCCGTGTTAGATTCCGTATTAGGATCTAAGTATAAATCTAAGTCTGGGTCTGGGCTTATATAGAGAGGTAAGCGTAGGTTTCGATTTAACGTGGCCTTTGGATTAACAGCGCTGGTAACTAGCGTTTTTATTGTCCTTTGGACTAGACCTAACATTTAGATTACTATAGTACCACCAGCTTTATGTCGCTCTGCTAGTCTAATAGGTAGGCAAGTAAGTGGCATTAGAGAGGACAACGAAATTATAGCGAAAGAGGTATAACTAAAGAATGTGATGAGTTTAAGGACTAGAGCAAAGAGTGGGCGAGTAGCCTACTCCTATAAGTAGGCACTGGCCCTTAGACAACTTTATAGGCGTGCTATAGTTTGTTTAACGTAAGCGCTAATAAGCATTGCTAAAGGCAGTGGACTGTTTCTGACCCCTTTAGGATAATAAGGTGGCTTATATATTAAGCGAGCAGAGCCTCTTTAAAGCGGCGGGGTGAGATCGTCTAAGCGAGGTAAAAAGGCCGCCAAAAGCGGCGGCTAAAACCCCCCAAAAACGGACGGATTCCCACCGCAATATATATATTCGTAGTAATTATATAGTTAGCACTTAGTAGCTAAATGCTAAGACTTAGTTATAAATGCCGCATTTAGCAGCTAAATGCTGGGAAATGCTAGGAAATGCTAAAATGGCAGAAAAGTAAAATTAAATGCTAGTAAATTTTTTCCTGACGTTAAAGCCCTAGGGGCTTATTAGAAGCATTAAGAACGATCAAGTTAAGATTATTAATTAATTAACCCATTTCATTAATGAACTGCTTTATATGCACTTTATAACAGTTATAAGCCCAGTCCGCCAACTTAAGAAGCTATTTAGCTATTACTCAATTATTTAAAGAAATTCTACCTTATTGTTAGACTCTAACACCTTATTATTAAGACGTAGACTCTAATAGAAATCCTATCTTAATTGCTATAGGATAATTCTAATATGAACCTTCTATAAGATTTCACGAGATTTTATAAGATTCTATAAGATTCCACCTTAAATTATTAAAGGATAATTCTAATAATAAGGACGATCCTAATAATAAGGACGATCCTAACAATAAAATACTATCTTAATTTCTCCTTTACCTATCAGTTAAATAACTCTACTAACGTCAAGTTTGTTAACTATAATTATCCTTAATAAGCTAGAAGACTGGGAATAATGGCTATAGCAACTCCAAGCCCTTATAGATTAGCAAATTTAGGCCTATGTTAACCTAGTCACAGAAGCACCTTAAGAAGGTCTATTTAAAAAACCACCTTAACTAAAGGTTATAGATTTTAATAAGAATGCAACCTTATATATATAGCTCTTAATAAATTAATAGAAAGCGTATAAGAATAGTAGATAATACTATAACTAGGACATAAAGTATTTCCTAAGATAGGAAAATTATTTTTAATAGATTTGCACCTAGATTATGTCTATAGTATTAATTTAGAAGAAGCTACTGCTTAACCCTTCCTTAATAGTTAGAGAATGGCTATCCTAATTAAAGGAGAATACAAAACCTACCTTATTATTTATTAGGAAGAAGGTATAATACTAGTATATAGAAGCCCTTAAGGGGTTTAAACAGTTATTAAAATTAAACTAATAGCTAGATTAATGGGAATACGTAATATTACTAGGAGAGAAGTATAAGATCCCTTAAATATCCAATAGAATCTAGCTTTAAGATTTAGTAGAAGTTATTTAACCGTTTAGCAACGTCTACTGTATAAAGTATACTACTAAGTTAAATAACCCTTAGAAGTTAAAATCTTCTAAATACCATAGAGTAGTAAAGGAGCTATAAGAAGGACTTAGAATACCCTTAAAAAAAGCTAATATTATTATAAAAGGGAGTACCTTTAATATAGACTTTACAGAGCAAGCTATTAAGGATTACTTTAATATTACTAAAGGTTTATAGAGAGGAAAGACCTTAATATATAATAGATGCTTAAAGAGAGCTAGGACACTAGTGGATAAGGAGACGTCCTATAAGAAGCCAATATCTAAGTACTTAGTATGCGAAATATGAGGACACTCTCTATAGGACTATTAGTGTTTATTTAAAGATAAGAGACCTATAGGAGTTATAATTAGAGATGCGCGTATTAAAAGGGCACTAAAGAAGGTAGAAAAGAATAAAGATCTCGCTAACCAAGTTATAAAGATTAGACTTAAAGAATAAGAAGATAAGGCTTAATAATAATAGAACGAAAAGAGTTATAAGATAGTTAAAATTAAGGGAGAAGCTAATACAATATTCCTAGAATTGTATTATACTAGTTAACTCTATCCGCTAAAGCTATTAACTATTCTTAACTTAGGAACTACTTTTTATATCTTTAATAACCTCTCTTATTTTTATAACTTTAGAAAAGCTTTAATATATAAATATGTTATTGCCGGTAGCTTAGAAGTGCCTATATTAGGCTATAGTAATATTACTATATAAGTTATAAAACCAGATAAGAGTAAGGGAATCCTATGTCTTAAGGACGTTGCCTTCTATATAGACTTTAATATAAACCTAGTGTTATTCCATTTACTTTAAAAATAAGGGTACTATTAGGATAATAAAGGAGATAATAATCTTTTAGTTTAGAAGGATAATATAATCCTATATTAAATAAAAGAGCGTTATAGATAATAAAATATTAATATTATAGTCTCGCTAAGATTAAGCATTAGGTCTTAAGAAGGTTCTTAAAATAGAATATTAATAAACCTTATCTTAGCCTCTATATTAACTAAACTAACCTTAAGAAAGCGCATACTAGATTTATATAAGTTATGCTTATTTATAATACCTTCTTAAGAAGAACCTTCCCGTATTTTATAATAACGTATAGTAAGCAGAAGAAGATACTATAAGTACTTAAAGATTTTATCTAATATATTTGTCTAAGGTATAATCTTAAAGTTAACACTATTAGATTAGATAATAAGCTAGGGAGAAGGAGAACCCTTAAATGGCTATAGACGCAAGGGATTATATTTAAGCCTTTAGCGTTATATACCAAAGCTTAAAATAGTACCGCTGAACGCTTAGGGGGTATAATTATTAAGAGAGCATATATAATAAAAATTGCTGCTAATTTACTATATAATCTATAAAACGAGATAGTTAACTATATAGTCTACTTTTAAGATTAAACGCTATAGGAAAGTAATAGTTAGAAATCGCTATATAAGAGGTTTTATACCTACCTAGCTAATAGGAGATTAAAAAAGCCGCAACTAGCGTACCTAAAAGCCTACGGCTATAGGGTGTATATAATAACATTAGACGCCCAGCTAAAGAAGAAAAGGTTAAGTAAGCTAGATCTATAAGCCTATACGGAGGTCGCTGCCAAAAGTTCTTGCACCTTCCTAATTAGGAAATTAGCCTTTACCGCCTAATGGCAGAATACTTCTGCAGCTTAACTGCCTCCGTCACACCCCTAAAGCTCAAACTACCTTACCAACAATGGGCTTTCATCAGCTCGCAACTAGGGCGCAGGCCCTGGCTATAAAGGCTATAGAAGCAACTCTTGATTATATTAAAAATATTACTTAAATTAAGCGTTGTACTCTACAATATATCTTCTTAAAAGCCCGCAGCCGTAGCTGGGACCCAGTCTCTCGTCCTCTCCTTCTTAATGGCTATATTGTTGACGCTCCTCGTGCTAGAAGAAAGATTAAGATTACCCGCGAGTTTAAACTGCGAATACTCAAGAAAGTCACCTCCGATTAATATAGTAGAGAGAAGTCTTCCGCGTATATTGCTGCTAAGTGCGGCTGCTCCGCAAAAACCGTCTAGCAAGTTCTTCGCCGCCATGGATATCGCAAGACAAAGCCAATAAGAAAGCCCTACCTTTTACTAGAGATAAGAGAAGCTCGCCTACAGTTCGCCTTATAGTATCGATACTAGATAATTAAGGATTGGAAAAATGTTATTTGGACTAATAAAACGGGGGTAGTTCTAGGCCATTAAAAAGGTAGCTATAAGCTTTGGCGCCTAGCTAGTAAGAAGGTAAATAAGAAGGTAATTTAACCGCAATTTCCTAAAGAAACAGAGTTTATATTTTAGGGCGCCTTCTTATACAATTAGAAGTTGCCCTGCCATATATAGAAGCCAGAGACTATAGTAGAAAAAAAGGCCTTAAAGCGTAAGCTTAAAGTAATTAATAACACAATTAAGCTAAAGCTTTACAAGGCTTAGGAGCTTAACACTAGTATACAACAACTTAGGCTTCGTAATAAGCCAGGTAGAAAGCCTTAGTTCCGCATAATAGAAGCAAACAGCGCCTTTAAACAAACCAGTAAGAAAGGTGGTATTAATTAGTACTACTATCTAATAACAATTCTCTTACCAATCCTTATTCCTTTTGGCGTTAAGTGTTAAATTAACCGCCTAGATACTATTATCTAAGAGGATAAAGCTCTATCTTATATATTACATTACTAGCAGATCTACTTTAATGCAGCATACCTCTAGCGTTTTATTTAGCTAGGTAATTCGCCTAATCTAAATATAATTAAGCCAGCTTGGCTATATCTTAAACAAGTTACTACAAAGAAGGGAGCACTAAAGTCTCGAGCAGAAGCTAAACGGGTATAGCGGCAGGCTTGGGAGGAGCTTAAGCAGTAGCGAATTCAAGCTTAGATTAAGTAAATACCATAACATATTTAAGAGGTAATTCGCTATAGAGGTGGCAATAACTATATTAAAGGCGCTGCTAACTCTGCTTGTAATTAGAAGGCTTTAAAGCGCATAGCATAATATCAACGCGATATAATTGCTTATATGCAACAGCAGGTGCTTTTAGGGCTCAATTAAGTTAATCCTGCTAAGCCTCTACTAAAAAAACCGCAGGAACCAGAGCTTCTAGAGCGTATATAAATAGGGCCTTAGATTCTGAATAAACTCCTAGATCTAGAGCCTCTATATAGCAATTATAAGCCAAGGCAGCGCCGCTAATGTTAAGCCAAATAGACCCTTAATCAGCCGCCTGCTTAGCTAAAGCCTTCCTCCTAAAAGCCTCCCTTCTAAAAGCCTCCATCCCAAAAGCCTCCTCTACTACCTATTGAGCCTCCTCCTCCTTAGCCACAAGAGCTTCAAAATCAACTAAATACAAAGGGTAGAAACACTAAGAAGGCAATATTTAAAGTTAGCTTTATAGAGCCTCAAATTGGGCAGTATTAGGATAGGCGGCAGCAAGAGCGGCAGTAAGAGCGGCGGCCATAGGAGGATTAACGCGAAGCAGTAAATATTAGGTAGCATACAATTAATCAATCTACAAGGAAGCTGGTGAGGCAAAAGGACCCTACTACTGCCTCTGCGGAGCCTCTAGATAAGGGCGGGACCTCTACTAGCAGCTTAATTAGCAGAGGAAAGTTAATAGAGCCACCTATAGATTATTCTACAGAGCCTCTAGAGCCTCTACAACACCAAAAGTCTATACAAACAAATATTAAGCAATTAGGAAGACGGCGGCGATAAGAGGTAGATTCTCAACCAGAGGAGCTTATTAATTTGGTAGAGAAGCTAGTATAGAGCAGAATTGTGCGGTTGCGTAGAACTCGTGACGTTTAAAATATATAGCTAATTAATTAATAAACCAACCGCATTAATATCGCATTTTATTTAAAGCCTTTTGGGCAGCTTTTAATTGATTTATAATAAAAGAAGTATTCTGCCATTAGGCGGTAAAGGCTAATTTCCTAATTAGGAAGGTGTAAGAACTTTTAGTAGCGACCTCCGTATTAGCTACCTTATTAGCTATAACTCTACTAATATTTATAGGATCTGGATTCTATATAAGGGTATTATTATCTCTAACATAGTTAACAGGGTTTTGACCACTACCCTAGTTATAACCGCGCTAGCAGACCGCTTTCTTCTTATGGCTAGCCTATTACCTAAAGAAGTATACTGCCGCTCCTTATGTCAACAATTAACTTTCTTAGCTACTTTTCTACACCTTAACTCCATAAAATACACTACCAATCTACGCCTATGCCTCGCTGGCCTCAAGCACCAGATGCAGAAGATTGTATATAAGCTACTCTTACTGCCTAGCGAGTAGGTGGCTTATATCGCAGCCCCTAAGCCTACGCGGATGCCCATAGAGTTCCTCCTACTACTTTTTAAAAACGGCTCCGGGGCAAACACTAATCTTACTAAGTCGCCCATACTAACCAATACCGCATAACTCCCGCTGGCGAGGCGGCAATTGTTTAACACTATATATATCTTACTAAAGCTGGGTTTCCATATCGATTCTATATAATTCGGATAATTGCCTCCCTTATCCTTTAATAGGAAAACTCCCACCTTCCTTATTATTACGAAATTGCGCCACTAGGTAAAAATTGGATACAATCTTTTCTAAAACGCCAGGAAGAGCTTCGGACTTACTATATATAATTAATTAGCCTAGAACGCGCTATTACCGGCAATAATCCTGCTCTAGTTAAGAGGTTCTTTGCTAACTACTCTAGGGCTAAAACCTAGTATAATATTAACAATGCTGACGTATAGAATATAGATGAAACTGGCTATGCTATAGGCTTCGCTTACAGCGCTAAAGTAGTTATATTAAGAGGCAATATTATCAATTTTAAGACAGTTGACGGCTCTAGGGAGTGGGTCTCACAGATCGATTCAATTGGTATACATAGGCAGACGATTCCACCGTTTATCATCTTTAAAGAATGCTAATATACAGAGTCGCTATGGCAGGAAGCTGAGAAGGCTATAGGGGAGTGTACAATTGTAATAAGTGAAAATGGATGGTCAAATTAAGAGCTTGGCGTGCGATGGCTAGAGCACTTTGAGCGCTATACCCAACGAACTAAGGCATGGAAGAGGGCAGCTAAAGACAGAACTAATAGTGAATATAATGGCTATTAACTCCTAATTATGGACGGCCATAGTAGCTATATTAATATTAAGTTTATTAAGTTCTGCTAGTTAAAGAAGATTATACCAATCTGCCTCCCTCCGCATTTGACCCACCTCCTATAGCCACTAGATTTGGTTATATTTTTAGTTCTTAAGCGCCTATATTTATCTAAAGTTAATAAATTTGCGGCTTGCGGTATTACCGGTATTAATAGAGACTACTTTCTATGTATACTTGGTGAAATTTGGCCGTAAGTATATACTTTAGAGTTGATTAGAAGCGCGTTTAAGGCTATAGGCCTTCTTCCCTTTAACCCAAATCAAGCCCTTGCGCGCTGCTCTAAACGGCCTACATCTATTGAGCTATCTACACCTCCACCTTACTATATAGAGGCGACGATCCTCTCCTCCCCTATATATCTTCCCCTGCTAGACAATGAGCACGCTTAAGCTCGGTATACGCATATAATCCTTTATCCAGAAACTACGCTAGAGGCAATAAAGGCAGTCGTCTTAAAGTTAATGCAACACCTATAGTCTTTAGAGGAAGACCTCAAGCTTATATAAGTTGAAAATAATGATCTTTAGTAATATACTAAGGAGAGGAAGGCTAAGAAGAAGCATAAACGGAATGTGCTCTCTACTAAATTAGTTCTTACTTTAGAAGCAATAAAGGAGCTTGCCGCTGCCAAAGAGGCCGCTTAAAAGGCTAAAGAGCAGGGCTAGCTTACTAGGAAACAGCTTAGGAAGGATTGTTAGGTAGTAATAGAGCTTGCTAAGGAGCAAGTTAAGGCTAGAAAGGTAGCCTGGAAAAGGGTTGCTGATGCAAAGGAGCTGGCTAAGGTTCACCGTAGAGAGGCAGGGGAGGCAGGAAAGGTGGCTAAGAAGGCGCAGAAGGACTTCATTACCGCCGCTAATATAGCTCGCAGAAAGCATACTAAAGAGGCTTAATCAGTAGCTAATATAGCAGCTAATTATGCAATATTAAAACAATTAACTGTAGATAAGCTCTAGAAGCGGGCGGAAGAGTTATCTACTACTACTACTACGGCTGCGGTTCTTGTTAAGCAACTTCAGGAGGCCGCTAAGAAGGTAGTAGAAGAAGCTGCTCTACTAGAGGGCCTACAGGAAGGGCAGGAGGACGATAATATAAGCAATTTAAGCGACGAAGAGTCCTCAGATGAGGAAGCTGAGTTAATTAGCAACATTTAGGAGTCAACTTAGTGGTTAATTGAACCCTAAAACATCAAAAGTCGACTCTATATAGACTCTATTATATATATTTAAGACTTTAAGACTTTTTACTAACGATGCGATAACTTATAATGGCTTTTACTAGTTATTTACCACCAAATCAGCATTTTGGCGAATTTTGATTTTCAAAACGGTCATAACTAGGGTAGCGGTTAAAACCCCGTTAACTACGTTACTAGGGATATTATCTTTAATAAAAAGATGTTTTTTAATAGTAAGTGAATAGATATCTTAAAGAACCTATACGCTAAACTAGATATACTAATTAAGAACATTTAACTACCTAATACCCTAATTAAGAATAAGGTTCTTCTAAAAGACAATAAAGAAGTATTTAAACTATTAATTTAAGAGGAAGATGATAACGTTAATAAGCCAGTTTAAACCTTTAATAAGTTAGCAGATCTTAAGCTTGTAAGAGCTCTTAAAGATATATATTATACACTACCTCTAACAGAAAAAGATAAAGAATCTCTATATACCTTTTACGTTAAGTATCCTATAAAGTTTAATATATAAGATACTAATTAGGACATCGTTAATTAAATAGAAGATAGGTTTTATACTTAGGGAGTGTTTAATAACTTGGTTAAAGACTTATTTAAGGAAGCCGGCAATTATAGGTTTAAAGACTTTGTCATAAAAAGGATTACTTTAGCCTATTATAGCGTCTTCTTAGTAGAAAGGAAGTTTAACCTTAATAGTTAACTTAATAATAGTAAGCTGAAATTAGGCAGAATATGTGATATTAGACTATATAGGAAGAACTTACCTCTGCTACCTTAGTTAATCCACAACCTTAATATGTATCCTCTTTAAGATTAGTTCTAAGAAGCTTAATAAGCTTATCTCTAATCTTATTATTAAATAAAGTCGTTTTAAGAAATAGATAAGAAGTATGTAAAGGGATAGTAAGTCCTTAGCTTAATATAGGTGTCTATCTATAAGATAGATAAGTATAGATTCCTTTAGAAGTGCAAGATATGCTTAATAGTATACGGAAATTAATAGGCCCTAGGAAACCTACCTATAAGAGCTACTATATTAGCTAATATAACCTTTTAAACCCTTATGGCGATTACCGTAAAATTTAACCTAGAGATAATATAAATAGATGCGGTTAATACGTTAAGCACAGAAGCTAAGTTGTTAGCCCTATCTTAGATAGTAAAGGAGGCTATCTTTATTAGCAGGCTGTTTAAAGCAATAACGTTAAGACTGAATAAGCCCTTAATTATTAATTATAATAACACTTAGATGCTTTAATTAATTATAAAAGATACGGCAAAGCTGATTATAAAGCTCTAATATATTAATATCTATTAATACTGGCTACGTTAAGAATATACAAGGAGATGAGTACTATTTTAATAAACAGTGATAAAGGAGATAATCGCCAATAGACTTATAAAGGCCCTGACTAAGCAGAGGTTTTAAAGCTTTATTAATATAATTGGAATAGTAGATATTAAAGAGCGGCTAAATAAGGAGAAGTAACTGGAGGACTTAAGGGATAGTATTAGAGCAAAATGGAAGGATTTAGATAAGATTACGGTTTAATTAACTTATTAATAGATACGAAAAGGTGGTTAGCTTTAACCTTAAAGAGCTTAAAGCTAAGGAGGTGTGTTAGATAATCTATATTCTTTAAAGGCGCGGGTTATATGCACGAGTTATATATACGGAGCCCGTGTACTATAAAGTCTCTTTATAGCTTAAAGCCCTAGGGGCTTATTAGAAGCATTAAGAACGATTAAGTTAAGATTATTAATTAATTAACCCATTTTATTAATAAACTGCTCTATATGCACTTCGTAACAGCTAATAGATATTAGTAATATATATCTTATCCCAATATTCCTCTCTTATAGTTATATACTAATAGCTACTATAGTAGATTCTAAGTCTTTAGCTTAATTTTCACGGAACCTGACCGTAGGGGCCTCCATAGGAGAACCCCGTGCTCTTGCATACACCTCGCGTACAGCTTATATTAGCTACGAGAGGGTATATTACCTCCTTACGCCCTCAACCCTTACGATCGATCGCGCAACGTCTTGTAGACTCCCAAATATATACGCTTTATAGCTATTGCCCGCGTCCCGTGACATTACGTTGCGCCTTTTCTTTACTGACACTTAGCCTACGACCAATTCTACGTCTTTATGATACTGCAGACGCTGCCAAAAGCAGCGCGTCTACGAGTTACTTTACTTTGTACTCCTAAAGAATTAACAATAGTAAAACGAAATTCCTTACTAGCCACTATGTTAAACTTAAAGAACAACCCAATACCTATATTAAAACTACAACACTAATTAGCCCTAGGAGGATTTAATTTATTAGCCCTAGCCTTAACCTCTAAAGGGAAGCCTAGTGGCTTAAAAGACTATAACAACTATAAGGGGGACATTAACAATGTCTTATCCTTTATTAACTATATAACCACAAATAAACAAGCCGAAGGGCTACTACCTATTAAGATTGAGATACGAGACGCTAAGATATTTGTAAAAATGGTAGCACGAGAACCTAATAAATACTACCGCCTTCTACAGAACTACTATTTAAAGCTTATATAAGCTAAGATGCGTGCTACCTAAGATTACGATATTATCTAAGACCTATAAGCTTGTAAGGCGCTTGCTAATAATACACGCTAAGAGATTAAAGACAACCTCCGCGCGTCTAAACGCGATATCTAACGATTAAAAAAGGCCAAGATTATACTTATTGCTATAGTTACTAAAAGAGAGGGTATAATTAAATACCTAGCCGTCGAAAACGGACTCTGCACCTATACGTGGTGACGGCTACGAACCTGGGTCTTCGAAGTTCAGACTCAGAGCCAACGCAGAGACGTCGCACAGCGTGCGATACGACTTCGTGGTGGTGGTTGCGAGCGTTGTTTATCTCAGTTGACTCATCCGCTTCGCCGAGGAATTTGAGGAGGCGGCTACCCCCTGCCCCGGCCCGCGCCATAGGAACCTATAAGCTAATCAAACAGTCGCTCTAACTTATAGGTACTTATTAGCCAATAGAACGCCGCGCTATACCCTACTACCCCTACTACCCTAATTCCTCTGCGAAGCGTCTAAGAGATTATAGGCGCGATTTATAAAGGCAGGCCACCTGCCTAGTAGATAACGGTTGTATTACCTTTAACGCGGTATATCGCCCCCTAATATACCACCGCTTAGCTCGCCAATACCTCTATTTAAAAGCCCTCCTCTCGCTCTATAGAATCCATCCGTAATAGAGCCTAATTGTGCCCCTAATGTCTCTATAAACGTCTCTATAAACGTCTATACGAACGCCTATACGAACGCCTACATAAACGCCTACATAAACGCCTACACAAACGCCTACACAAATGCCTACGCGAACGCCTACACGAGCACCTATATAAAGCCGTTTATAAGGCCTTTAAAAACAAGCCTAAATACAACTTCTATATACTAAGACTACAATTGTCTGTATAAACGCCAGTGTGAACGCCCATACAAACGTCTATATAATTAATTAATCAATTAATCGCCTATATGAACGCCTATATAAACGTCCAAACAATTGCCTATATAATCATCTCTATAAAAGTCTCTGCAATTGATCGCCCGTATAAGCGTCTACATGTCTACACGTCTGCATATCTACACATCTGCACACCTGCACGTGGCTCCGTACAAAGCTCCGTATAAAGCTCTGCACGAAGCTCTGCTCGAAGCTCTGCATAAAGCTCTGCACGAGGCTCTGCTCGAAGTTCTATTAAAGCTCTACTTAAAGCTCTATCGAAACTCTGCTTGAAGCTTTATCAAAGCTCTATCAAAGCTCTGCTTAAAGCTCTATATAACGCTCTACTCGAAGCTCTATTAAAGCTCCACTTAAAGTTCTATTAAAGCTCTACTTAACGCTCTGCTTAACGCTCTGCTTAACGCTCTGCTTAAAGCTTAGCACCCTAAAGGTGTTACTATAACCGCGTCGCCTGCCAGAACACGACACAACGGTAGTATAGGTATAGTTTAACCGGGCGAGCCGGTTATTGTAGGATAGAAGAGGCGCCTCTATAAATTTGGAAGGAAACGGAGTAGTAGTAGTGGAGTATGGCTATTGTTTTAATACGACCAGTAGAGAGGGACCAGTTTTAAAAATATATCTTTAAACTTTAAGGCTGTATCTCGCCCCCTAATACGGTAGTTAGCTAGTTATAATTATTATAATTAAATAAAAGAAGAGATTATAATTTAAATGCATTATGCACTAAGACTATAGCTAGTATATTCACGCCGCTAGAGTTATTTAAAATTAATATACATTAAAAAAAGGACCTAGTTTATACCAAACGCGCACCTATAATCTCTTAGACACTGCGCTGAGGAATTTTTAGGGTGGTAGGGGTAGTAGAGGGTAGCGTGGCATTCTATTGGCTAATAAGTACCTATGAGTTAGAGTGACCGTCTAATTGGCTTACAAGTTCCTGTGGCTTAGGTAGGAGCAGGGGGGTAGCCGCCTCCTCAAATTCCTCGGCGAAGCGGATAAGTCAACTAAGATAAAGCGTTGTGGGCGGTAGTGAAAAGTTTTCACATGGGATAGTGAGATCTTAAAAACCACCACTAATAGTACCCCTTTACGATAATAGCTACTTCTACACTGCTCTATTAGGGCACCTGTACGATCCAACATAGATGCGTAGTATTCGATAACATCCCCCAACCCCCAATTGAAAGTATCGACGACCTCACATTGACGAATGGCGACTGCGAACGAACGAGTAAATATACGGCCCCTCCTAACCCCTAGGGCGATCGCCCGCGGAGCATGTGGTTACTTGCCGTCAACTACTAAATACCTAGCAGCCTGGATTGCGACCCACGGTTCTCCTTGTCTCCTTTTAAGGAGTGGTAACCCTTAGAAAGGGCCTAGCTGGGGCCTAGGCATAAAAGATACCCAAAACACAACACAATATATCCCGCTGTTAGTATTATAGTAGTTAAGACGGATAAATCCCCCTTACGCCTTCAATAGCTCTAGGGGGGGGGAGGTATGGCGTATATGGTAATAGTCTACAGGAGATAGCACACAGGGGATAGTTAAGATATAGAACACAAAGCATATAGCACACATAGCAAGGCTTAGCTAGGACGTAGTGAACCCTAGCTTTGGATAAGCTAGAGAAGGAAGCAGTGGTTCCCATAGAGTTTAAATATTTAAGGAGGACAGGACGTAGCTGTAGGCCCGTAGGGCCGCTGCTATGGACGAACATAGCAAATCAGGGTTTTTTTTATCCTATTAAGGTGGCTCATAGGGTTTTTCCGTCCCCTACACAGCAGGGTTTTCTTCCTGTCAATTTACAAGTTTTCCCCCCTGCGACGGCAAGTGTCTGCGTGGGCCTAGATAGGATCCGTATTAGACATTAATCAAAGATTATACTAATTAAATACCTATAATCTTAGCTTAATAAGCATATTTATAATAATACCAGACACCTCTTTACTATATATAACGCCACCTAAGTTTCTATGCCCCTGGCAACCTTACCTACTTAACGCTTAATAGAAGGTTAGCGCTAAGCAGCTTTACCTAATGGGAACCCCCACTATAGCAGCAGCGATAATAAAAACTATAACAATTAAACCTAAACTACTACTATAGGGTCTAATATATGCTACCCTAATCCCCTAATCTTTAAGGGTAACCGCAAGGAATATAGCTACTAGAAGATGTAAATCCGCAAGAAACTAACCTAGAGCGCCTGCCTTTTCCCTATAGAAGATACTAAGATTAGCTATATTATTAGACAAATAAAAGGCATCCTATTTAATAGGCTTTTTGCTTAATAGGAAACTAGCAGTCCCTAAAAGTGGCAGTCCCACTAGGAAGTCTTTAACGACCTTAACTAAATATACCGTAACCATAACCTAGTGGCCACTAGTTAAGCTAAACTACGCGCCCTAAAGATAAGTCCTACTAAATTATTTAACGAGTTTTATGTTAAATTCTAGGAATATACTAAAGTCCTTACCTAAGATAACGCTAAAGACCAAGAAGATCTTCTTAAAAAAGTCACTTATTGCCTTAGTTACACAGCCGCTAGTTATAACTATAACAATGTTTACGATATAGTAGCAGCTCTATAGAAGATTGAACAACGGCTAAACTAGATTACTACTGCAAACCTCTACCTAAAGACCTCCCTATAGAAGCCCTCTGGACCTACTAAACTACTAATGCCTACTACCCTAAGCAACACTACTAGTCCTAATATCGACCTCTTTATACTAGCCTTCCTAAAGAAGCTACTAGATAAAGAGCGCGAGCTACTCTAGAAGCTAAGGCGTTGCTATAGATGCCGTTAAGAAGGCTGTTACAGCTATAGCCTAAACTGCCAAATGGCCAGGTTTAGTAGCCGCTATTAAATACCTAACCCTATACCCCGGACACTAAATACATCGCTATATACCGCTACTGTATAAGACGAAGATGCAATAATAGTAGTAGAATTAGACGCGGAAGTAGAAAACGTAAAGTCTTAGCCCTAAGTCGCAGGTTGGAACACTCTAACAATAGAGGGATCTATATATTGGCTTGCTTAATAGATAGCTTAGTAAGAATAGAAGGATAGAAGCAAATAGTCTTACTTATAGAGGGAACTACGGCTAAGAAACAATATAAAACCCGTTTTATAATTGACTGCGGAGCTACTAATAAATTTATAGATATCTAATTTGTGTATACTTATAACCTATCTACCTTACCCCTTGCCAAAGCCCGCGCCCTATAACTTGCTGACGGTAGTTGCACTATATAAAAGATTACCTATATAGTATAACTCTACCTAAATATAAATGGACACCAGGAGGAGCTTTAGGCCTATATTATACTACTTACAAACTACCATATTATTCTTGGAATGAACTAGCTTGAATAATATAACCCCACTATTAACTGGCAAAAGAGAGAAGTAACCTTTAACTCTAAATACTGTAGAGAGACTTGCCTAGGGCATAGCCTAGCCGCCTTTATCTACTCCCTAGGATATTAACCTAAGGAAACCCTTATTACTCTACCTATAACTAACTGCCACTATATAAGCGCCGCGGCCTTCTACCGTATAGTACGTAGGAAAGGCTAGACCATTGCCGCAGCCTCCTAATTACAACTATATAAGTTTAATAAAGATTAGGACCACGTCCTTTATAGTAATAGGATAAACATAGTTAACCTCCTAGAAAATAATGCCCCTATAAAATTCTATAGACTTTTACCCTTAGACTTTAAGAAGTTTATAAAGTTTAAAAAAGGACTTACCAACAAGGAACTCTATAAGCTCCTCCCTAAGAGATACCATGACTTTATTAATATATGCTTATAAAAGAGCGTAGATATACTCCCCCTATATTAACCTAACGACTATACTATTAATATTAAATAAGGAAAAACGCTGCCCTATAAGAGACCCTACCTAATATTAAAAGACGAACTCCTAGTTGTTAAAAAGTATATTAATAAGTACCTTAATAAAGGGTTTATTTGTCCTAGCATATCCCTAGCAGCCGCCCCTATCCTCCTTACTAAAAAGCTAAAAGGAGGTATTTAATTCTACATTAACTATAGAGGACTTAACGCTATTATAATTAAGAACTAATGCCCCATACTGCTTATACGCGAGACTCTTAAATGGCTTAGCTAAGCCAAAATCTATACCAAGCTTAATATTATCGCCGCCTTTAACCACCTCTAAATACGGGAAGGTGATAAATAGAAAACCGCATTTATATCACGCTTTAGCTAATTTAAATACACTATTATACCTTTTGGCGTATATAACGGCCTAGGCAGCTTCTAAAGCTATATTAATAACACCTTATAGAACTACCTTAACGACTTCTGCTCCACATATTTGGACGATATACTTATTTATAGTAATAACCCTTTTAAGCATACTGAGCACGTTTAAAAGGTTCTATAGTGCCTTAGAGATGCAGGATTTTATATTAATTTAAAGAAGTGCAAATTTTTAGTTATAAAAGTAAAATACCTTAGACTAATTGTTACTACTAAGGGTGTCCATATAGACCCTAAAAAAGTATACATAATTACTAGATAGCAAACCCCTATCTATATTAAGGACGTATAAGCCTTCCTTAGTTTTACCAACTTCTATTAAAAATTTATATATAACTTCTTGGGTGTTGTAGCATTACTTACAGCAATAATACAAACAAAGGACCTTTTTGCAAAAGGAAGAAAAATATATCTATGTTTTATCTAGACGCCTAAATACAAGAAGGCGTTCTAAGACTTAAAAGATGCGTTTACTAAAGCACCTATCCTAGCTCACTTTATACCAGGACGACAACTCTATCTTAAAACTGACTTTTTAGACTATGTTAACGCGGGCGTCCTCTCCTAGATAGGCGATAATGGTCTCCTCTACCTAGTTGCATTCTACTTGTCTAAGCTTATACTATAAGAATGTAACTATAAGATCTATAATAAGGAACTTCTTGCAATTGTATAAGTATTTAAAGAATTCTAACTAGAACTCTTCTTAGTAGAACCTAACTAGCTAACTGAAGTCCTTATGGATTATTATAACCTTAAGTACTTTATAACTATAAAGCAACTAAATTAACGCCAAGCACGCTAGAACAAATTCCTCTCCGGTTTTAACTTTAAAATTATATATAGGCTAAGAGTATAAGGTACTAAGCCTAATAGCCTAATACGCCGTTTGCAAGACCTTCTTTAGTTAGAAGATAACCCTTATAATTAATTCTAATAACAAACAATCCTAAAAGCATGAAACTTAGCCCTAGGTATACTATCTAAGATAGAACTAACTGCCCCTTAGCTTTATACCACAGAACTAGAGTTACCCCCTAAAATTAATAAACTTATTACCGTAGTATATAACACCTTATTAACCTATTACTGCATTAACTGATTACTATAAAGATCGCCAGCACCTATACGCTGCCTACTAACCTCTAAAGCCCAGGCTAGATTGATATGGCAGCCTTAAAAGTAAAAGAGAATAGGCTCTATTATAGAGGCCGTCTATTTATCCCTAACTTAGAAGACCTACAATAGCAACTAATCTAAATGGCCTATAACCTTTAATTAAGCGGCCACCTAGGTAAAGGAGGAACCTATAAGCTCCTTAGCCGATACTACTTCTAGCCTAAAATAATAGACTTAGTTAAACGCTTTATAAGCGCCTACTATAGCTATAAATGTACTAAAGTATTTTATATAAAGTACTAAGGACTGCTATACCCTCTACTAGTACCTATATGCTAATTGGCAGATATCGCTATAGATTTCATTATCAACCTACCGCCTTATAAATAATATGGCCAAACCTATAAGAACATTCTTATAATAATATGCCGACTTATAAAAGAACGCTACTACGTCCTAACTAAAGGCGTAGCTATAAGTAATGTTGCTAACACCTTCCTTTGCGAAGTCTACCGACTATATAGGTTACCTAACTCTATTATGTCTGACTAAGGTATATAATTTAACTTTGATGTATAGAGGCGGATCTGCTAACGCCTTAGTATTTCTATTAAGATATCTATATCCTTTTACTACAAAACTACGGGATAACTGGAAAACGCTAACGCTAGTATAAAGGCGTACTTACAATAGGTAGTTGCCTATAGTTAGGACAACTGGGTAGACTACCTTCCGCTAGGTAAATTTGCAGCAAATAACTACATCTTAGCCACTATAGGACTTACCCCGTTCTTTGTAAATAAAGGATATTACCCATAATCTAGTATAGAGCCACCAGAGCCTATTAATAAGAAACTGCTATATGGAAAACGCCTTAAGATGCTACTTGCTAATTAATATGCAAACCATATAAAAGACCTACTCAACTACTGTAAAGAAGAGATGGCCTGGGCCCAAGCAAAATAAGCTTACTTTGCCGACTGTTACAGAACACCACCACCTAAGATGCGTGTTGGCGACTAGGTATAGTTAGATGCACGTAATACCTCCATATAGAGACCTACAAAGTCACTTAATTATAAGAACCTTGGCCCCTACCAGATTAAATAAGTTATTAATAGAGGAGCTGTATACAAACTAGAGCTCCTACCTGCCTTAGCCACCCGCGGGATATAGCTTGTGTTTTACCTATAGCTACTATACCTTTACTAGCCTAACCCTTTACTAGGATAAATATAGCCTAAACCCCTATTAATACTAATCTAAGATAAGAATAAAGACGAGAACCACAAAGAGTGGACCGTTAAATAAATTATTAACTTTAAATACTTTGGCAAAGGTAGAGGATGGCGGCTCTACTATAAAGCTACCTATATAGGATTTAATATAGATTAGCCAGAATAGTAACCATAGGAAGATTTTAAAAATGTAAAAGATCTAATTAGCGATTTCTATTATGTAAACCCACAGAAACTAGGCCTAAGTAAAGATTTTGTACCTAATCCCCTATAGGAGCCGTCACAGCTAAATTATTATACATTACCGTTATGTAACTACTCTAATAAGATATTAAGGAACTTTAACCGCCGGTTAAAGTTGTCTAATTGGTTAGATTCTAGACGCTAAGGAGAAGCTAGCTAATTGGGATTTTCCATCCCTAGGATGGAAAATCGCTATTAGCTTACTTGCTACTAGCGCCTTAGCAACACCCTTATACCTTACTAAGTCCTCCTTCCCCTCTATAGCCTACCTTCACATAGTAGTAACCTATAAGCTTTAAGTCAAAAGCACCTGTACAAGCCTATTATATCTGTAACGATATTTCTTCTTCTAGATACCCTAAGCATTCCCCCCTATATGTATATAGTAACCACAGCGTTGCCGGAGCTCCGCCTTAATAGGAGGGGGGGTAGTATTACAGAACCTGACTGTAGGGGCCTCTATAGGAGAACCCTGTGCTCTTGCGTACTCCTTATATATAGCTTATATCAGCTACGCGAGGGTATATTACCTCCTTACGCCCTTAACCCTTACAATTAATTGCGTAACATCTTGTAGACTCCCCAAATACATACACTTTATAGCCATTGCCCGTGTCCTGTAATATTAATAATATAGAAAAGGAAAAGTACGCTATATACATCTAGGACCTTTACGTTATTCTCTACAACCTCTAGGTAGATGATACTAAACCTCTTTATAGCTTTATCTAGGTCCAAATTTCGCTTCTTCTTCTCCTCCTTAGCGTAGCTATAGCTATAAGACTAAAAGCTCTTATTAAAAGCGTAAGTGCTAAATATAGTAACAAAGCATTATTATTTAAAGATATTAACCTTATAGTAGTGCACAGCCTTAAACACCCTAAAAAGACTATAATTATTATAAATGTAAACCTTAAATATATTAAGAATAAGGAAAAGAATGGGAAACTATAAGTTGGATAATAGACTTATACTATAATACGTCTTACTAACTACGTCTATTATTATAGGAAGAAATACACGTTCCGCCTAAAAGGGCTTCTCGCGTTTTACATTGTTTTATATATCCTATCTATTAGTATTAGTTAAAACGTATTTAAAGATAACTTTAAGAGTGTTAAGGAGATCTTTAACCTTGTAATACTAGACTATTATAATATACTTCGTATTAAATGGAAGAATAATGTATTAAGCTAGCTATTCTTCTACGACGTTAAGAATACTATGAGAGGTATTTATGTCCTAAACGTTAAGGCCTTCCTATATATAAAGTATTGGGATATATTTGTGCGGTTAGGGCGTATTATAGGCTTCGAAATAGCACTAGAGTTGTATTAGCTATGACGAGCCTTAGGTAGGAATATTAATAGTAAGTCTGCTCTACCAACACCACTTATCTACTTATTTCCTATACTAATACTATAAAATCTACTAGGCGTTCTAACTCTAGAGAAGCGGAACTAAACTATAGACTATCTTGGTAGTACGTATAAAAGTACTATACTTTAACGTATATTGCACGCGATTTTTAGTCTATTTATTTTAAAAGCCCTTTAAAAGACCTTTTTATTAAATCCATTATAAGAAGAGGCCTATTATAAGATTAATATATACCTATAAAGCTAAATAGCGATTAACTAGAAGAGATCTAGAATAACCTTACGCTTATAGCTCTTTATAAGAAACGTATAAAATATAAAAACTAACTTTATAGTTAAGGCTTCTACCTTATAAGTAAGGCTAAAGGGACTAATCTATATAAGTAATATAAGAATTGCAAGCGGATAATTAGCAAGATATATTAAAAACTATATAAAGAGCAATTAGATAAGGCTATTTATAAATTATATAATTTGGTTAATATAAATAAGATAGCTAGGCAGCTTGATAGAACGCCTACGACCAAAGTCCTTATACTACCAACTGTTGAATTTAAGATTTAAGAGCGGGCCACTATTACTAGAATACTCTTTTAGCTATTTAAAAATAATAAAGCGCGCATTAAGTTTATCTATGCTCTAGCTTAACTATATTACTAATAAGAAACTTATTAGCCTAAAGCCTTAAAATAAAAGAAGATAAATTTTATTATCTTTAAAGGTAGTAATATATCTTTTATAACTAAACGAAAGAAGTTTATTAATAGATTTAAGAACGCCTTAAAGGACTTAACTTATAATTATATAGCCTTTAATAGAATCCCCTAAAAGAGCTAAGGAGCTAAGGCTATAAAATAAGAGTCTAGTATATTAAAAGTTAACTAGGTTAAGACAATCTATTATCTACGCTTATATCTAATAGTACTTCTATACCCAATATACCTCATTTATATAGGTAATAATAAGTTCTTATATAAAGGATAGATATACTTAGTCCCTTATAAAGACGTCTTTAAAAAGTATATAGAATCCTACTTTAAATAACCCAAGTATTAAAGAGAGTTTAAATATTACTATCCTAAATATTTAACGCAACTAGAGGGCATTATATATTTTAAGAGATACATATATAATATATATAGGGTATTTTATTAGTATCTTAGCTCTAGCAGGTAGTAGGGAATTTATTTTAGAAGAAGGATTATAACTTTAGGAAGGGAATTAGTTTTAAACGTCAATATTTATAGACTAAGGAGATAATTTTTTAACGGATTTATTCTATTAGGCTTATAAATTATAACGGGGGATAGGAGCCATTTTAATCCTATTTCTAAATACTAATATTAAGAATACTTTCCTACTTCTTAGATAATAAGTTTATAATAATAGTAGAGACCTATAACTAATAGTAATTATATAAGGAGCGCCTCTAAGAGAATTAATAGCTTAAAGAATAGAACCAGTCTTGCTGCGTATATATATATATAGTTTTAGAGCAGCTATAGTTAAAAGTAAATACAACCTAGGAGAGACGGGTATATTCTAACCTTTTTAGTGATCTGCCTATTATAGAATTCCAAATAATTATAAGATCTAGCCATATATATCTAGAAGCTATCTTGGGCCTAGAGCTATTAATACCAGCCCGGTCTTATTAGCTTACTACTTTATAGTCATAATACGGATTTTCACTATATATTCTATAATAGTTATTCTATGTTATCCAACCCGCCTTTTAATTATATTAGTTCTAAAGGCTGTTCTTACTTAAAGCTAATATAAGTTAGGGGCAAAGTTCTAGTTCCCTACCCTAAAGTTATTCAACTTTAAAAGTAATATTTAGCAGGGTATATAAATACTAAATTCACTATATACGGCTAGGGCCTAATCGCCGCCACATTGCTTAGCGCTCTTTAATAGTAAAAACAACGCTTTTATCTAACATCTTAATTACGCTCTTACTATCTCTACAAGGGTATGGTCAGAGAGGTTAGCTATCCTCCCTACTAGTTTCCCGTAAGCGTAAGAACTTTAAAATAAATACTACTTACTGTAGTATATAGTAGGTACCTAGTGCAATTATATAGATCTATATCTACTGCGCTATAATAAAAACTAAATACCTAAACGCACTGTAAAACTAAGGTAAGGGCTAGGAAGCTTAGGTAAGGCTATGCTTACGCTATAAACGCTTAGGTGCCATAGCCTTAACCAGCTCCGCTTATAACCCTTAGTAGAGAAGGTAGGTCCTTTATATAGTTTTAATATATACATCTATTATCTACTATCTACCTATACTAACTATATATACCCTTAGTAATAAAATATCGCCGCTTTAAGCTAGAGATTATAGGGTAGGATATATGTCCTACCTATTAAGCTTGCCGCTATATAGAAGATACTAGATATTTTAAATTTACTCCGCTATTATATCTAACTATACTAAACCGTATACCGTACTATAAGCACCTAGATACTAGAGTAGATATATAAAACCTAGAATAGCGTACTTTTCTATCTTATTATATAACCTTTATAACCTAATAGTATTATATTTCTCTTTAACGTTATATTATTCCTATCTATATTAAGCGCTATTATATTATTTCTGTCGTATATACCTATATCCTTATTTTTACTATTTGCCTTTATAATCTCTTTTTTAAAGGTTAATTAAATCTTTATCTACCCTAATATTGTGGATATACTACTATTAAGTTATATTATTTCCTATATACTATCCTCTTTTACTAGCCTAGACTAACTATACTATTATCTATCTTTATGGCTTTAAAAATAATATTATAGCTAGCTATCCTAGCCGCGTTAGTTCTGTCTATTACCTAGCTCCATTTAATATCTATATTTTTAAAGCGCTCTAAGGGCTCTATATAATCCCTAATATATTACCCTATCTATTATACCTTTATCCTAGATAGTTTTATATAAGAGCCTCGCTATACTAATATAGTAGCTATTAAGTACCTCCTAAAGCGTTCTAATAATATAGTAAAAGCCCGCGAGCTAATAGGCACTAATAAGATAAATTGCCTTATTAGTAAATCTCTTAGCGTTATTTACGCCGATTAAGTAAGCGGAGAGATAGCTAAGAAATAGTAAGTTTTCTTAAAAGCTATAATTATGGAGATCTACTATAGTTAATAGATCGATTTTCTAGTCTTTTAAGAGTAAATAGCTCTATAAGGGCTCTAAAGGGTCTAAGTATCTATAGCTAGTAAAGTAGAAAACTTTACATATATATAACTGTAATAAAATATCCTTTTTAAGCTGCTATAACCTAACTAGATTTAACTATAGTAATAGGTATACTTCCTCTAGTATCTTTACCTTATTACTAATAAAAAAAGGACTAGGTTTATAGTTAGATCTAGCGTTTCTTATATAGTAACTAGTAGAGTATTCTTAGACGTTAAATATATAGACTTTAGTACGCTATATTGGCGGCTATATATTAGTGCCTTAACTAATAATATATAGGACAATATAACTCTATTAAGTACTATAGTAGTAAACCCTTTAATATAACAGCCTGCTATATAAATTAGTAAGTAGCTAAGTAGTTTAGTAAGGATCTACTATAGATATAGCTAATTATTATTAGTGGGTAGTTGCTAGAAACCTAGTACCTCTAATATTAGGTATATAGCAATATCCTATAGCTATTTTAGTGTTTCTAATATTATATAGGTTAACTATATATCTTATACCTTTAGTTTAACTTCTTTTAGACTTAGTTTAGGTAATTTTAATACTCTAATTTAGTGCTATTTAATAAGGAACGCGTTATAGTAATAAGAGTTTATATTAATTACTATATTAGGACCTATATTAGTAGTAGCTATTAATTTTTTTATAGCTAGTAGAAGGAGAAAGTTCTAGAATCTGGGCTAAGTATAAATCTATATAATAACTATATTAAACTTTATATATACTTTATGGTATTAATTTACCTATAATACTAATAAAGGTATAGTATTACTAGGTACTAGAAGAGCTATCCTATTAGTAGGTAAGTTAAGTTAATCTTAAAGGGATATAAATTTCTCCGCTAATTTAGGGTTTTACTACTTAATATTAGAAATATTTATGTATATCTTTAATAGAAGACTGGTAATAACGCCGTAACTAAGTTTTAGAAGCTTTAAGGTATAATAAGCTTCCTTTCCTACGTTTAAAGTAGTAGCTATAGCTATAGACGCTAAACTAGTAAACTCCCTTAGCATCTCCTACTTATTAGTATTTTTTAATAATTATAGGCTTAAGGCTAGGAGAAGCTCTACGGTACCCTATAGAATATTACTTAATTCTTCCTAGTTTAACTATAAGGTGAGAAGTATAGCTATATACTAGGCCAGGGTCATATAAATAAAAGGTAAAGCGGTTTAATAATTCTAACCTTAAAAAAGAGAAGGGATTATTTAAAATCATCTATAGTCCTAGTCCGCTTAAATTGCCCACTAAGCCTATTTCTAAGGTTAATTAACTAGCTAGCTTAATTATAGTAGTTAAGAGGTATAGTAGCTATAGCCTTATTAGAAATATTAACTACACAGTTTAGATTATCTATAGCCCTAGTCCGCTTAAATTGCCTATTTAGTAAGTTTTTAAAGTTATTTAACTAGCTAGCTTAATTAGAGTAGTTAAAATGTATAGCGGCTATAGTCTTATTAGCAATATTAACTATATAGTTTAGATTATCTATAGCCTTAGTCCATTTAAATTGCCTACTAAGCTAGGTTCTAAGGTTATTTAACTAGCTAGCTTAATTAGGGTAGTTAGGAGGCGTAGTAGTTACGGCCTTATTAGTAATATTAACCATATAGTTTAGATTATCTATAGCCCTAGTCTACTTAAATCGCCTACTAAGCTAGGTCCTAAAGTTATTTAACCGGCTAGCTTAATTAGGGTAGTTAAGAGACGTAGTAGCTATAGCCTTATTAGTAATGTTAATTACACAGTTTAGATTATCTATAGCCTTAGTTTACTTAAACTATATACTAAGTTAACTCCTAAGGCTGTTTAACTAGCTAGCTTGATTAGGGTAGTTAAGAGGCATAGCAGCTACGGCCTTATTAGTAACGTTAACTATATAGTTTAGATCGTTTATAGCTCTAGTCCGCTTAAACTGCGTACTAAGCCTATTTCTAAGGTTGTTTAAATAGGTAGCTTAATTAGGGTAGTTAAGAGATATAGCGACTACGGCCTTATTAGTAACGTTAACCATATAGTTTAGATTATCTATAGCCCTAGTCCGCTTAAACTATATACTAAGCCTATTTCTAAGATTATTTAAATAGGTAGCTTAATTAGGGTAGTTAAAAGGCGTAATGGCTACGGCCTTATTAATAACATTAACCGCGCAGTTTAGATTATCTATAGCCCTAGTCCGCTTAAACCGCGTACTAAGCGTATTTCTAAGGTTTTTTAGTATAGTAGTATAATTAGGGTGGTTAAGAGGCGTGGCGGCTACGGCCTTATTAGCAATGTTAACCATGTAGTTAAAATCGTCTACCCTCCTTATCCTTTTGTATCGCAAACTAAGTATAGCCCCTAGGTTACTTAACATGCCAACCTTATAGTAATATCCTATTAGCGCTATTCTTAGTAACACCTCTATAATGCGAATCGCTTTTTTTTAAGTATTCTATTATATCTATCCGCTAGTAGTTTCCTACTAGTTATGCGACTTAATTGCTTTAGATACTAATTTTATTAATTTTAAGTACTTAGATCGTTCTAATAGATAGGCATTAATGCGCTAGTATTTTAACTTCTTTTTAACTTGTCAACTACTAAGGATATAGAGGTATACTTATTTGTGTTTTACAGGCAAGCTCCGCCTTTATAATTATAGTAGCCTAGGTGGGTATAAGTTTAGATAAAACTATAACTAATCTCTCTCCCGCAATATTTAGCTTATTAATATCTTCTAATATCTGCGCCCGCTTATATATACTAGCCAATATAGTATTAAGGATTTAAGAGCGGCGCGCCCGGTCCTAATAGCTATTAGGCGTTACTACTACCTATTCTTTTACTTACTAAATAGCTTATATAAGGTATTTAATTAAGCTAGTCCTTATAGAGATATAGAAATAGACGTAAATAAATAACTCGATCTGTGTATCGCTTATAGGGTCTTCTTAAAGCTCTATAAAGGTATATAAGTCTTTATTACTTATTTCCTTAAGCGAATTAGCCATCTTAGCCTCGATGTAAAATAGCTCTATCTTTAGCGGATATTTATATAAATAAGAAAATGGCGGATCTAGGAGAAGATATATAAATCTTCTATAATAGTAAGGTTGATATTATCTAATCCACTATGGTTAGAAGCTTCTATAATAGCAATATAGGCAAATATAAAAAATAAAGTTTAGCCTTATTTAGAAAGCAGTCCTAGCTGCCATCTACTAGCTAAATATTAGGACTATAGAACTACTAAAAAGATCGATAATAAGTAGAAAGTTAACAGGTTATTCCTATAAGGGGGTAACACGTATAGGGCCCTACTAGTATGCTAGTAGAATAATACCGCCTAACCATTTTATAAGGGTTCGCTTATTTGGAAAATATACTAGCAGGGAGAGCGTCTACCCTATTTATAGTACCCCCTTATAGCTCCGCTTTATATCTATTATTATTATTAACTAGGTTTTAAAGTATCCGTTCTAGGTATCCCTAGAAACTTACAGCTATAGTTAATATAGGTAATGGGGTTTTGACTACTCCCTAGGTTATAACCGCGCTAGCGTACTACCTACCATTTTAAGTAAAGTTTTATTGTTTTGTTAAAATTAAAATAATATTTATATTTAAAAGGCGGTGTATTATACTAAGGCTTACCTAGGCGTAATAGATATAACTTAGGTAAAATTTTAATATTTAAAACAATTATAACTTAAGGCGTAGTTAAAACCCCATTACCTACGTTATTGGCCTTTAAGCTAAATGGTAAGGCTTAAAGCTCTAGCTAAGTTCCTATCTATTAAAAAGTAGCTTAAAAGCGGCCTATAAGCATTACAAGGCTATAGTAGGGTCGGTATTTCTTAATTTAGAAATTATAGAGGTAGCTAATGCCGTTTAAAGCTTTAAGATAGCCTATTAGCTTCTGTCTTCCTTATAATAATAAGCTTGCTATAAAGCGACCTGGTTTATCCATTCTAACAAATATAGGTTATATTAATATGTAACGTATTCGGATTATTAGAAATATACAATATATATTAGCTTTATTTCTACCCTATATAGTTGCAAATTTATACCATATTGGTTATATATATTGGCCCTACTAGCTTATATTGCTAAACGCCCACTTCTATGCTCGCTATAATATTAGGAAGTGACTATAATCTAAATAGAACTAGATGCATTAGATCTATTATAGTATAACCTCCCGGTCTAATTCTTAAGGGTAAAGAAGTAAGCTTTAGCGCTAGGCGTTACCTATATTTAAGTGGTATACTATAACAGACCTACTTTCTAGCTATATTATTAATTACTAGGCGTTTCTAGCTAAATAATTGGTTTTCCTATAAAATTAAAAACTGCAATATAAAATATACGCTGTATAGTTAAACCGCGATCGCTAATTAATGTTAGCTCTTAATAAGGCAAGTATAGGCTAAGCTAAAATCTAGCCCTAGTGGCTTCCGGACCCTAGCGTACAGTAATATATATATATAGTACTATTACTCACTTACTAATAGAGATAGCGAACTACTTCTTAATTGGCTCTATAGGGCTTATTTATCTATAAGTTTAAATATAGCTTAGCTAAGGTAAAGCCTATAGAAAGGCGTTGGCCAACTAGAGAGTTCTTAAGCAAATATTATGCCTTTTTAGCATTATATATTTATTCTAATCACTTAGGCTTATTTTTTTTTAACTGTATTAAGGATATAGGCGGTATATATATGTTACTAAGCGACTTTAAGTATATGTAGTTATACTATTACGGCTAAAGCTAATCCTAAAACGGCAATAATCCTTTAGCTAAACTAAGGCCTCTTAGAAAAGGGTTTATATATAGATATAGCGTGGCCTAACTCTAAACGGTAGGCGTAAATAGATTGCCTATAACTAATGCGTAGCCTAAGCGAGTAGGTAAAGTCTTAACTATATTTAGTCTAGTATAGCATTTTAGTAAGTATAGCCGTAGCACATTAATAGGGGAAGCGTATTTATTAGGTTATGCGTGACTTTCTATAGGCTTATAATATTATTTCTATATATACAACTAGTGTAAAAGCTCCTACCCAAAGTGGAGAGATAACTGCGATAAATACTTACTAAAAGAGAACGTATCTTATTTATAGCTATAGCTTAATACCCAACGACCTAAGGCTAGGGAGTTTTTATATTAATCCTATAAATCCTTTAGATAGGGAACAAAAGCGTTTTACGTACCCTCTAATATGGGTATCACCCTAAAAAAGAACTTTTAGATACTTAGCCTTATTAGTAGTAGTAAATTCAATTTACCGTCTATCCTGGTCCCCCTAATAGGTCTACGCAAACTAATTCCTATAGTAAAAACTTAATATTTACTAAGAAAACCCTATTTTTTAGGTGAATAAAAAACCCCTAAGGGAAACGTAAGAGGTAATACTCTAGATAGTATCCGTACTATATTAACGAGAGGAAAAACACTATTAGGTTACTACTTTAAGACTCCTTATAGAAGTGTCTAAATGCCTATCTTACCCTTATCTGCTACTTAAACTATATACTACGTCTATATATTGCCTATATAAAGTTATATACCTATCCCTAACTCCTTTTCTAAGTCTCCTATAAATATCTCCTAATAATAACGCTTGTATTCCGCCTAGGAGTATATATTAAGGTCTTTTATCTATTTCTCTATTAAAGAGTTTCTATACCGGGGTATAACTTTAATATTGCTTTTACTCTAGGGCCTAAACCTAGGCCTTTATACCTATTTATAAGGTATAGGAGGATACTTTAGTATTTAATAGGGGGCCTAATCCCTATAACTAGATACCTAGGTTACTAGATAATGTTGAAATGGGGGCCTCTATGGCTAATTACGGCGCGGATTACATGCGTATTATATATAGGTGCTACACAGTGTGTATAGTATTTATAGGAGGAAAAGAGGTACGCTAAAGGGATAACACTACCGATTTAAATAACCCGAATATATATATTAGAGACATAGTAGTTATATTTAAACTTTTCTGCTAGGGCTTACCCCCCAGTAAATTTTTTTTTACATCACTACCCCATTGCTGCGTAGGCGTTGCGTAGCTGTATATATATCTCTACGTTTGCTTTAGTAGTCTATTAATACAATCTAAATAAAATATTAATAGTAGCTGCTAGGTTTTTAGGCTTTACCACATAGAGGTATAGAGGCCGATTTCAAAGCCCTAGCCTTATTATTATACTAGGGATATAGAGCTATATAGATAGATAGGCGACACTAAGTACAATAACTCCTATATATTAAACTCTAATACTTTATAGGATTGGCTTGCTAATGCTAGCGTTTTAAACCTCTTTAAAGGCGAAACCGGAACTAGGGGATTAGAGTAGGTAAAAATTAAAGGGAAAAAGAGCCGTCGCCTTTAGATTAAAAGGTTAGTAACTCCTAAACTTTTAAATATTCGCTAATATACTTTACTAGGCCTAAAAGTTTTCTAAATAAAGTAGTTCTGGAGTCGTCCCTTACTAAAGCTTGGCTTAGACAACAATTATTAATATTGTATAAAATATATTATCTTACCTAGCTAAAATTTGGAAAATTAAAATATCCCCAGATCTGGCTCGTTTTCGGTATTTAATATATTAGTAATATATAAGTTGTAAATAGATAGTCTAAATTGTCTAAAGTTTCTCTAGGTTTTACAGTTCCCGATCTAGAGCTAGTAACTATAGCTATACTAATAGTAACCGCGTAGGGTGCTTTTAGCGCTAAAGTATTATTATCTAATAATTTGAATGCGAGCGTAGTATATTTCTATTATAACGAAAGAGTCTAGGCAGCATAGTTTACACCACTAAAAGTAAAGTTTTATTTGTAGTTAGAAGGAGCTAATAAGACAGCTTTCTTAACCCATATTAAGTTTTATAACTTAGAGGATTTTACTGCAGCTGGGGTTTACTCTAAGGTCTAGTTTAAATTAGCGAGACCGGTTAAGGGCTTTGCTAAGATATCTAGATTGGAAGAGTGGAGTAATAAGTAGTTATAGGAAATAGAGAGTAAGCTTATTAAAGTAATATAAGAGATATATTAGGACTTTTATAAGAAGTATTTAGAGCTTAAGACTATAGCTCTATAACCATTATTTGCTATTAGTAGCTGTTTAAATTAATTATACTATAAACGAATCGCTTGCTAGACTATAGGTAGAGACTAGCTAAATATAAAATATACTAGACAGAGTACTATAGAAATAATTAGGTTATAAAGCTATTATACGCGATTTTAAGGAAAAGTCGTGGCTTAGGTATACTTCCTCTCGCTTCATAATACACCTTTAGTTAGATTGCGAAGATATATATACTATAAAGTCTAAAATTGCCTACCTTCCCTTATATATTGTTCTTTACGTTATTATAGGCTTTAGATTCTAGTAAGCGTTAGCTATAGGATTATACCGGATAAAAGTAGCCTCTATAGGGGAATCTAGCCAGATTAGGGAAACCTTTAGTAGTAAATTTGGTAGGGCTAACTTATCCTACAATAAAGGATACTCGCTTTCGTAAATATACGCCCTTATTATATCGTCAATCTCTAATGGATTATCTTTACTAGCTTTACTAGGAATTTCTATTTCTACTATAGATCTAATAGAGTTGTTTCCTAATGCCTCTTTAGAAGGCTATCTACCTTAGGGACTTATTTTCTTAATGCCCTAAGTAATATTTAGGCTAAAGAAAGCGACGTAGATTGGCTTTAGCCGTTTCTTATTTATAAAAGATATAGTAATAGCTTGTCCTTCTTTAACTTTATATCTTCTAAAGGGCGATAGTAGTAGAGGTTTCTTATTAATATTAAGAAGCTTAAAAGTAAAACTATAAGGCGGCAGTAAGCTCCGTAGATTATTATTCTAAAGACTTTAGATAGCTTAAAACCGCGCTATATAGCAAAGAATATAAGTAAGCTTCTTGCTCCCTTCTATATCTTCTAGCAATATCTTTAGAAGTTAAGAAAGTTATAGGTCCTTCTAGTTATAAATATTAAAGTATTTCTATTAATTAATTAAGATTATAAATATCTCTTTAGGCGTTATATTATCCGTATATAGGTGGAGTTTAGGCGTATTTTTAATATCTACCCTTAACGAATCCCTAACTATTTTAAGATTAAACATATCTGGCAGATAGTTAAACCTTATATAGGTGTCTAATCTAAGAGCCTAGAACCGAAGGATAGCGTAACTACTAGGTTAGATAACTATATTATAAGGCGTTATAGTGTTATCCATAAGTAGCTTAGCCTTAGACCGAAAATTAAAGACCTTGTTAATATAGACCTAGGGTAGAGATATTTCCTAGGGACTAGATTTTTTAGCTAGTAGGCCGCACTTAATATTTTATATCTCTAGGTAGACACTATAAATCGCGCCTTTAGCTACACCCTAAGCCCTTCTAATATTTAGTATAACGTAGCCGTTATACTTTAGGACTTAATACGTAGGTTATTAAGTAAAGAGTTTCTTCCTAAAAAATTAGTAGTAACTATCGCCGCAGATCACTAAAGCTTGCCTTAGCTTTAGCACTATATACCCTATTCTTAATGCTATATGCTCTCTTACTCTTATATACGTGGGCAGCCGGGCGTTTAGATATTGCCATAAAATATCTAATATCTACTATATTAGTATACCGCTTTTGCCTTAACTACTTCTAAATCTATCCTTGTAGGCAGTCTTATTAACTCCGCAAGCGGTTAGAATAGTATAGCTAGTAGGATTTAATAGCTAGGAGCGTCTAATAGTAGCGTTTTTATATCCTAGGCCGGAAAATATATTGGCTATATTACTGGTATTGGCGGCAATCGTAATAACATTAGCGTTCTTATTACTTAATAGTATAGAGTTGTTAAATCTGTTAACTAATATACTATTATAGGACGGGGGCAATGGCTATAAAATGTATGTATTTAAGGAGTCTATAAGACGTTATATAATTAATTGTAAAGGTTAAGGGTGTAAGGAGGTAATATACCTATGTGTAGCTGACATAAGCTATATACAAGGTATATATAAAAGCACAGGGCTCTTCTATAGAGGCCCCTATAGTAGGGTTCTATAATACTACCTCCCTCTTCTATAGAGGTGGAGCTCCAGTAACGCTGTGGTTACTATATATGTATAAAAGGAATATTTAAGGTATAGAAAAAAAAGGGTATCGTTAAAGGCTTATAACAATGTTATATAATAAGGCTTGGCACCTAAGGATCTAACTAATTAGATAACTTTAACCGGCGGTTAAAGTTCCTAGATATCTTATTAGAGTAGTTACATAACGGTAATATATAACGATTTAGCTGTAACGGCTCCTATAGGAGATTAGGTATAAAATCTCTACTTAGGCCTAGTTTCTGTGGGTTTGCGTAGTAGAAATCGCTAATTAGATCTTTTACGTTTTTAAAATCTTCTTATGGTTGCTATTCTGGCTAATCTATATCAAATCCTATATAGGTAGCTTTATAGTAAAGCCGCCGTCCTCTGCCTTTGCTAAAGTATTTAAAGTTAATAATTTATTTAACAGTTCACTCCTTATAGTTCTTGTCTTTATTCTTATCTTAGACTAGTACTAGTAGGGGTTTAGGCTATATTTATCCTAGTAGAGGGTTAGGCTGGTAAAGGTATAGTAGCTATAGGTAAAATAGAGGCCATACTCTATAGGTGGCTAAGGCAGGCAAAAGCTCTAGTTTATATATAGCTCCTCTATTAATAACTTATTTAATTTAATAGGGGCCGAGGTTCTTATAATTAAGTAACTTTATAGGTCTCTACATAGAGATATTATATATATCTAACTATACCTAGTCGCTAATATATATCTTAAGTAGTGGTGTTCTGTAGTAGTTAGCAAAGTAAGCCTACTTTACTTAGGCCTAGGCCATCTCTTCTTTATAGTAGTTAAGTAGATCTTTTATACAGTCTATATACTAATTAGCAAGTAGCATATTAAGGCGTTTTCCATATAGCAGTTTCTTATTAATAGGCTTTAGTAGCTCTATACTAGATTGTAGGTAATAACCTTTATTTATAATGAATAGGGTAAGTCCTATAGTAGCTAAGACGTAGTTATTTGCTATAAATTTACCTAGTAAAAGGTAGTCTACCTAGTTATCCTAACTATAGGCGACTACCTATTATAAGTACGCCTTTATACTAGCATTAGCGTTTTCTAGTTATCTAGCGGTTTTATAATAAAAAGATATAGATATCTTAATAGAGATACTAAGGCGTTGGCAGATCCGTCTCTATATATTAAAGTTAAATTATATACCTTAGTTAGATATAATAGAGTTAGGTAACCTATATAGTCGGTAAACTTTATAAAGGAAAGCGTTAGCGACGTCGCTAACGGCTACGCCTTTGGTTAGGACATAGTAGCGTTCTTTTATAAGTCGGCATATTATTATAAGGATGTTCTTATAGGTACGGCCATATTATTTATAAGGTAGTAGGTTAATAATAAAATTTATAATAATATCTGCCTATTGTTATATAGGTATTAGTAGAAGGTATAATAGTTCTTAGTACTTTATATAAAAGGCTTTAGCGCGTTTACAGCCATAGTAGGCGCCTATAAAGTATTTAACTTAGTCTATTATTTTAGGCTAGAAGTAGTATTAGCTAAGAAGCTTATAGGTTCCTTTTTTACCTAGGTAGCCACTTAACCAGAGGTTATAGGCCATTTAGATTAGTTGCTGTTATAGGTCTTCTAAATTGGGGATAAATAGACGGCCTCTATAATAGAGCCTATTTTCTTTTATTTTTAAGGCTGCTATATTAATCTAGCCTAAGCTTTAAAGGTTGGTTAGCAGCGTATAGGTGCTAGCAGTCTTCGCAGCAATAAGTTAATATAGTAGTGGGTTAATAGAGGTGTTATATACTACGGTAATAAGCCTATCAATTTTAGGAGGTAACTTTAGTTCTATAGTATAAAGCTAAGGTGTAGTTAGCTTTGTTATAGGTAGTATACCTAGGGCTAAGTTTTGTGCTTTTAGAATTATCTATTATTGGAATTAATTTTAGGGGTTATCTTTTAACTAAAAAAGGTCTTGCGAATAACGTATTAGGCTATTAGGCTTAGTACCTTATACTCCTAACCTATATACAATTTTAAAGTTAAAACTAAAGAGGAACTTGTTCTAGCGTACTTAGCATTAATTTAGTTACTTTATGGTTATAAAGTACTTAAGGTTACAATAATCTATAAGGACTTTAGTTAGCTAGTTAGGTTCTACTAAGGAAAGTTCTAGTTAAAATTCCGTAAACGCTTATATAATGGCAAGGAGTTCTTTATTATAGATCTTATAATTATATTCTTATAGTATAAGCTTAGATAAGTAGAATGCGACTAGGTAAAAAAGGCCATTATTACCTATCTAGGAGAGAACGCCTACGTTAACGTGGTTTAAGGAGTTAGTTTTAAAATAGAGTTGTTATCCTAGTATAAAATAAGCTAAGATAGGTACTTTAGTAAAAGCAGTTTTAAGGTCTTAGAACGCCTTCTTATATTTAGGCATTTAGGTAAAACGTAGATATGTTTTTCTTCTTTTTATAAAAAGGCCTTTTATTTATATTATTGCTATAAATAGTGCTATAACACCTAAGAAGTTATATATAAACTTTTAATAGAAGTTGGTAAAACTAAGGAAAGCTTATATATCCTTAATACTATTAGGGGTTTACTATTTGGTAATTATACATACCTTCTTAGGGTCCATATGGATACCCTTAGTAATAATAATTAGTCTAAGGTATTTTACTTCTATAACTAAGAATTTGCACTTCTTTAAGTTAATATAAAGTCCTACATCCCTAAGGTGCTATAGGACTTTTTAAACGTACTCGGTATACTTAGAAGGGTTATTATTATAAATAAGTATATTATCCAGGTACGCAGAGTTAAAGTTATTAAGGTAGTCCTATAAGGCGTTATTAATATAGCTTTAGAAGCTGTTTAGGCCATTATATACACTAAAGGGCATAATAGTATATTTAAATTAGCTAAAGCGCGATATAAATGCGGTTTTCCATTTATCACCTTTCCGTATTTAGAGGTAGTTAAAGGCGGCAATAATATTAAGCTTAGTATAGATTTTGGCTTGGCTAAGCCGCTTAAAAGTCTTATATATAAGTGGTATAGGGTATTAGTTCTTAATTATAATAGCATTAAGTCCTCTATAGTTAACGTAGAATTAAATACCTCCTTTTAGCTTTTTAGTAAGGAGGATAAGGGCCGCTACTAGGGATATACTGGAATAAATAAACCCTTTATTAAGGTGCTTGTTGATATACTTTTTAATAACTAGAAGTTTGTTTTTTAATATTAAGTAGGGTCTCTTATAGAGTAGCGTTTTTTCTTATTTAATATTAATAGTATAGTTATTAGGTCGATATTGGAGGAGTATATCTACGCTTTTTTATAAGTATATGTTAGTAAAGTTATAGTACCTTTTAGGGAGGAGCTTATGGAGTTCCTTGTTAATAAATCCTTTTTTAAGCTTTATAAACTTCTTAAAGTCTAAAGGTAAAAGTCCGTAGAGTTCTATAGGGGCATTATTTTTTAAAAGGTTAACTATATCTATCCTATTATTATAGAGGATATAGTTCTGTTCTTTATTAAGCTTATATAGTTATAATTAGAAGGCTGCGGCAACGGTTTAGCTTTTCCTATATACTATACAGTAGAAGGCCGCGGCACTTATATAGTAGTAGTTAGTTATAAATAGGGTAATAAGAGGTTCCTTAGGTTAATATCCTAAGGAGTAGATAGAGGTAGCTAGGCTATACCCTAGGCAAGTCTCTTTACAGTATTTAGAGTTAAAGGTTACTTTTCTCTTTTTCCGGTTAATGGTAAGGTTATATTATTTAAGCCAGTTTATTCTAAGAATAATAGGGTAGTTAGCAAGTAGTATAATATAGGCCTAGAGCTCTTTCTAGTGCCCGTTTATATTTAGGTAGAGTTATGCTATATAGGTAATCTTTTATATAGTATAACTACTGTTAGCAAGTTATAGAGCATGGGCTTTAGTAAGGGGTAAGGTAAGTAGGTTATAAATACATATAAATTAGGTATCTATAAACTTATTAATAGCTCCGCAATTAATTATAGAATGGCTTTTATATTGTTTTTTAGCAGTAATTCCTATTATAGGTAAAACTATCTATTTTCATCTATTAATTTTTACTAAGTTATCTATTAAGTAGGCTAATATATAGATCCCCTTATTATTAAGGCATTCTAGCCTATAACTTAGGGCTAGGACTTGGCATTTTCCGTTTCTATATCTAACTCCACCGTTATTACTATGTCTTTATCTTATATAGTAGTGGTATATAGTGACATATTTAGTATTTAAGGTATTAGGTTAAGTATTAGATGGCAGCCACTAAACCTAGCTATTAGGCAGTTTAGGCTATAGCTATAATAGCCTTTTTAACAGCATTTATAGCAACGCTTTAGCTTTTAGAGTAGCTTGCGTCCTCCATCTAGTGGCTTCTATATAGGAAGGTTAATATAAAAAGGTTAATATTAGAACCAGTAGTGTTGCTTAGGGTAGTAGGTATTAGTAGTCTAGTAGGTCCAGAGGGCTTCTATATAAAGGTCTTTAGGTAGGGGTTTATAGTAGTAATTTAGTTTAGCTATTGTTTAATCTTCTATAGGACTGCTACCATATTATAAACATTGTTATAATTATAGCTAGCGGCTGCGTAACTAAGGCAATAAGTAAATTTTTTAAGAAGATCTTTCTAGTCTTTAGTATCGTCTTAGGTAAGGGCTCTGGTATATTCCTAAAATTTAATATAGAACTTATTAAATAATTTAGTAGAACTTATCTTTAGAGCATATAGTTTGGCTTAACTGGTGGCCACTAGGTTATAGTCGCGGTATATTTAGTTAAGGTCCTTAAGAACTTTTAATAAAACCACTTTGAGGAATTACTAGTCTCCTATTAAGCAAAGAGCCTATTAAATAGGATACCCTTTATTCACCTAATAATATAGCTAATCTTAGCATCTTCTATAAGGAAAAAGTAGGCGCTTTAGGTTAGTTTTTTTACGGATTTATATCTTCTAGTAGCTGTATTCCTTATAGTCGCCCTAGAAGATTAGGGGGTTAGGGTAGTATATATTAAACCCCATAGTAGCAGTTTAGGTTTAGTTATTATGGTTTTTATTATCGCCGCTATAGTAGGGGTTCCTATTAGGCAAAGCTGCTTAGCGCTAACCCTCTATTAAGCGTTAAGTAGGTAAAGTTACTGGGGGCGTAAAGACTTAGGTAGTGTTATATATAGTAGAGGGGTATCTAGTATTATTACAAATATACTTATTAAGCTAAGATTATAGGTATTTAATTATACCCTCTCTTTTAGTAACTATAGTAATAAGTATAATCTTAGCCTTCTTTAATTGTTAGACGTCGCGTTTAAATATATAAAGGTTGTCTTTAATCTCTTAGCGTATATTATTAGCAAGCGCCTTACAAGCTTATAGGTCTTTAATAATATCGTAATCTTAGGTAGTACGTATCTTAGCTTATATAAGCTTTTGATAGTAGTTCTATAAAAGGTAATAGTGTAGAAGGGTACGGTGTCCCTTAAATAGGAAGTCACAATGCTATTAGTTAGTCAGTTAGTCTGTCTGTCTGTCGGTCGGTCGGTCGGTCATAATCAGTCAAAAGTAATCAGTAAAGCAGTCTATAAAAAAGAAAAGAAAAGAACGTATTCCGGTAGGTTCGTGATATCTAAGGAGGAGAGAAGCCGAAGGCTCTATAAATACAGGAAAATACCAAGACACTAAGCATGGGACATTTTACCCCACCACAATAGTATTTATTAGGTTCTTATACTACTATTTTTATAAAAATCCCGGCGTCTTATATCTTAATCTTAATAGGTGGTAGCCATTTAGCTTATTTATCCATAGTTATATAGTTAATAAAAGATAAGATATTGTTAATGTCTACCTTATTAAGGTCGTTATAGTCTTTTAAGCCACTAGGCTTCCCTATGGGGGTTAAGGCTATAGCTAGTAAATTAAATCCTCTTAGGATTAATTAGCGTCGTGGGTTTAATATAGGTATTGGATTATTCTTTAAGTTTAACATAGTAGTTAGTAAGGAATTTCGTCTTACGATTTTTGGTTTTTTAAAAGTACAAGGTAGAAGACACGTTGCCTTTAATAGCGCCTATAGTATTATAAAGACATAGAGTTAGTTATAGGCTGAGCGTTAATAATAAAAAAGGCGTAACGTAATATTATGGGGCGGGGCAATAGCTATAAAACGTATATATTTAAGAAGTCTATAAGATATTACGCGATTAATTATAAGGGTTAAGGACGTAAGGAGGTAATATACCTACGTATAGCTAATATAAGCTATACGCAAGATATATATAAGAGCACAGGGCTCTTCTATAGAGGCCCCTACGGTTAAGTTCCGTAATAATATAACGGCTTAACTCTATAAGGGTTTCTATAGGGGGTTAGGCATAAAATCTCTACTTAGTCCCAGTTTCTATAGGGTTATATAGTAAAAATCGCGAATTAGATCCTTTGGATTTTTAAAGTCTTCCTATAGTTGCCATTCTGGCTAATCTATATTAAATCCTATATAGATAGCTCTATAGTAGAGCTGCCGTCCTCTACCTTTGCCAAAGTATTTAGAGTTAATAATTTATTTAATAGTCTACTCTTTATAGTTCTCGTCTTTATTCTTATCTTAAATTGGTACTAGTAGGGGTTTAGGCTATATCTATCCTAGTAAGGGGTTAGGCTAGTAAAGGTATAGTAGCTATAGGTAGAATACGGGCTATATTTTATAGGTAGCTAGGGCAAATAGGAGCTCTAGCTTATATATAGCTCCCCTATTAATAACTTGTTTAATTAAATAGGGGCTAAGGTTCTTATAATTAAGTAACTTTATTAGTCTCTACGTAGAGATATTATGTATATTTAGCCATACCTAGTCGCCAACATATATCTCTAGTGGTGGCGTTTTATAATAGTTAGCGAAGTAGACGTACTTTACTTAAGCCTAGGCTATTTCTCCCTTACAGTAGTTAAGTAGATTTTTTATATAGTCTATATACTAGTCGGCAAGTAGCATCTTAAGGCGTTTTCTATATGGTAGTTTCTTATTAATAGGTTCTAGTAGCTCTATGCCAGATTAGGGGTAGTAACCTTTATTTGCGAAGAATAGGGTAAGTCCTATAGTGGTTAAGATATAGTTATTTACTGTAAATTTACCTAGTAAAAGGTAATCTACCTAGTTATCTTAACGATAGGCGATTACCTATTATAGGTACGCTTTTATGCTAGTATTAGCGTTTTCTAGTTACCTAGCAGTTTTATAGTAAAAGGATATAGACATCTTAACGGAAATGCTAAGGCGTTAGCAGATTTGTCTCTATATATTAGAGGTTTTTTTTTTTTTTTTTTTTTTAAAAAGTAATATAAAAAGTAA
>Ga0307507_10002222_pt1 | contig 41480 bp, 27 predicted proteins | sample 7_EM_MG_FD_207223 | JGI IMG/M metagenome (GOLD analysis project Ga0307507, IMG submission 207223) | Populus trichocarpa ectomycorrhiza microbial communities from riparian zone in the Pacific Northwest, United States - 7_EM | ecosystem: Host-associated > Plants > Roots > Unclassified | place... | reverse complement strand
TTTTAATAGAAGCTGCAAAGCGTATATAAAAGTCTAAATCTAAATTATTAGAATTTATTATTAAGTGGTTGTTAAGATATTAAAGTATAAATTTCCTAAATTTTGGTGTATTTTGACGTCGGACACTTGGTGGTGTCGGACACTCGGTAGTGGAATACGTTATATATAAATAAGGAGTAGTCCGCGTGGGCCCAATAGGGATCTGAATCGGACGTTAAGCAATGAATTATTATTATTATTATTATTATTATTATTAATTGCGGCATTTCTGGTAAGGGAATGCTTTGGTATTTAACACTTCCCTATAACTAGCCATTATCTTAATATCTTAAAAGATGGGTCGTTTCTCTATCTTTTTCTTAAACTTTACTTTAAGACTCTTTTTATTTGCTGGGATTTTAAGTCTAAAAATCTCTTCCGGCAAAGTATAATGGCGTTAAAATATATTATTTATAATAGCAAGGCCTATAAGATAGGATAGGATATAAAAAGCTAGGATGCTTTTAAGACGGAAAATAAACCTCTTACTATAGGTCTATTAGCGCCACTCGCGCCGTCTTTAATTGGCATTGCTATATACCATCTACCTATGCCTCTAGAATTCTTAATATATATAAGACTTATAAGGGCGACAGTTGTGGTTTAATTAAAGTTTTTTGCATCGCGAACTTTTAGGATTATAATATGTTTATATAAAAGCGCTTTGTTAGAGCCTCTTACACTTAAACTTTTAACAAGAGCTTAGGGTCTTATTGCTATAGTACTAAAGAGGAGGAGGATTGCTCCTATTTACATTTAAAAATAACTATAGTAAGGCTTCGCGTTTATTGTCTAATAGGTATTAATAATTGTATATAAGTCCTGTGTATATATTATATCCTTTTCTTTCTCTAATATGTCCAACTTATATATTGGCGTTAAGTAGGTTGGAATCCACTATAATAAATTAGCTAAGTTTTTTTTTTAAAAAACTTGAAGATCGCCCTATATCTTATATATTAAGTTCTGCGCCATTATTTATACTGTGGCCTGCCATATCTATAAATTTGTATAGTATTTGTCTCTAGTATACCTGGATTATACTTTCCTTCTTAATTTAAGAATTCTTTATACGCTATTTAAGGTATGTTTTAAACATATTAGCCGCGCACTAATAAAGGGCCTTAGTTAGGTTAGACTTAACTTTTAGGCAGAACCTAAATACAAATTATTAGTACTATAAGGTGAATTTTGGTTTAAATATAAATAAACTTTTCTTAATTCTGGAACTTATATTTAATAAGAGAAGTAGACTAGGGCTTCTGTTTTAACTTTGCTCCCCCCTAGCCCTTATAATATATAATCCTTTACCGTAAATATTCCCCCTTAGAATTGGTGTCTTCCCTAGCTCTAGAGTTAGAGCTTAAATCTAAGTCTAAAGCTGGCTTAGAATAAGACGGCTTGCCTAGTTTAAAGTCTAAGCTAGAGGCTAAATCTATATTTCGCCATTTCTTGCTTTAAGAGGGTATGGTGGTTAAACGCGTAGTATCTTAGTGCTTTAGTAGCTACTAGTTACCTATACGTAGAAGCTAGCTTAAGAGCGACTGCTGTTAATGGGAATATTAAGAAAGGCTCTACGGGAGATAGGCGTTCTTAAGAGCGGGACAGGGCAAAAAAACCCTATAAGTAGAACCCTAGAAATTAAGTATTAGAAGTGAATAACATAATAGCAGGGAAAAATGTATATATAGCAACTGTGGGAAAAGGGTTAAAGGAGCGTAGTATAGAAGGGAGGTTTGTTGGGTAAGGGTAGTACTTTTAGTAGAGGATAAGGATGATGGTGGAAATAGGATTAGGTAGGCAGTGGATGTCTATAGTTTTTTAAATAGCCGCTAAGGGACGTTTAGGGAGCTTCAAGAGGTGCGTTACAGGGCTGCACGCGCACTTCTAGGTTTGGTGAGTGAGTGAGACCCTGCTGCCCTTGGCACGCTTAGCACGTTGCAAAAGCGGCGACAGATATGGGTCTAAGCGAGGAGAAACTGCCTCCTAAAATGGGGGGTAGGAACCTCCAAATCCGGCTACGTCTTCCCCAACAACAAGATTCTAGGAGGTATTCTTCTGTAAAGAATCTTTCTAGTTAAAATATTAGGTTATCTAACTCCTAAACTTCTACTAAATACTAGCTATATATATACTTAGTATTTCTATATTTTCTTCTATCTAGTGCCTAATATATTCTTATAGGGTCCTTATAATCCTTTTCCTTTAGTGCCTTATATATATAATCTATACCAATATATAATACGTTAGGTATTTTAAGTTAAATTATAGCTTATCTTTACTCTTAAGTTTAAACTTCTATTATATTAATCTAAATATCGCTATTTTATTTGCTGGTACTAATACTCGCATTATCTTTTTTAGTCTTTAGCTTAGTTTTCTAGATCCCTTAAGGTTATAATTAATGCCCCTTTTATATGGCTTATTTATCTTTCCAAAATTACTTAATCTAGTATAACCTTTTTATCTAGCTATATATAGAAGTCTTTATACTTATTATTTCCGCGCTGCCTATACTATTTTTAATATAACTTATTAAGCGTATACAATCTGTCTATAAGGAAATATCTCTTTATTACTACGTTATTATAGCCCTTTATATATTATTCTATAAATCTAGTTAAAATCCCTAGATCCTCTTCTTATTCTAGTTTATTTAGCTACTTAGCTCTTAGTATATCTGCCCTTGACCTATTAATAACCTTTTATATAGGTACTTTGTCCCTTAAATAATCTAGTATACTAAATCTTTTATCAAATTTTTATTTTTGCTATATAAGAATTTACTATCTAAATTCCTCTATATTTTCTTTTATTTTACGTCTTATAAATAGATTCTTAAAGTCTTTATACTTTTTAATTACTATATTAACTTTTTAATCTTTAGGCTAGACACTATATGTGCCTAGAATTACTATAGACCTTATTTATTTATTAAAATCTTAGCTCCCTAAAAATCTTCGTCCTATGCTTATTTATATATCCTTAAACTAAACTACTACCCTTTCCTATCAATTCTTACTTATTATAGGTTCTTAGGTTTCCCTTGCCTTACCATAAAAATCTTAAGCCTATAGCCTTTTAACTTTATTAAGTGGTAAGCTAGCACTAGTAGTTATCTACTTACTTAATCCTTAGATATTTCTTCTTCCATCTTATAAAGTAATAAATGCCGTATCTAATAAAGTTATAATTTCTATTACTAAACCTTACTTTATAGCGGTTTTAGTCTCTCCCTTTAATATAACTTCTTTAAGGTTTATATGCTCCTAGTAAGCCGCCCTTATTATTTTATTATTAGTAAACATTTCGCCTATATTAAATTTATTATCCTTAATATCTAATTTATATAATAGTTTATTAGTTCCTTTAGGTTTTTATAACTTTAGCTCTTATAGCTAATAGCTTATATTATAATTATTCATTGCTTAACGTCCGATTCGGATCCCTATTGGGCCTACGCGGACTACTCCTTATTTATATGTGGGGAGAAAACTCTATTTAAGAAAATAAGAAAACCCCATAATCCATCTCCCCGCCTTTTGGGACTTGTATATGGGGCGCCTATAAGTTACCTATAGTGCTCTACTACCTTACTTTATAACCTCCTTGGGAACTACTGCTGCTATAACAAGCCTACGGACGCGCTAGTATTGCAAACTTAACTCTACTACTGTAGAGTTATTAAGGGGCGCCTAGTACTCGCCCCTTTGCCTTCTATTACTATTTCCTTTACAACCCGGAACTGGTCTAGTATATTTTAGCTAATAAGTTACTGGGTAACCGCCTTAAGACCTTTTTATATTAAGAGTAGTATATTATAGTTCTCTATGCTAGCTACTAAGAGCATTGCTTCTTAGTTAGTACGTAGGGGGTATAGCAGTATTACGTATTTTAGTGTCTGTCTTAGCTAGCCATATTCGCATCTTGGGCTATCTACTAGGATACCTACCTAGTAGAGCCAATCTTTTAGTCCTATTATTCCTGTTCTTAAGAGTATTGCTATTATATTTTCTACCTTTATTAGGCCTTCTTAGAGCCCTTAGGTGTTTACCCCCTATAGTATTAACTATACTATGGCTTGGGTTCCTCTTGCCTAAGATAGCCTCTATACCTTTAACTCCTATACACCTCTCCAGTATTGGTCCAACCAGTATTGTGTTACGGTAGATGGTTTTCTAGTACTCTTTTATACTCTACTTTGGCTCCTTTCTCTCTCTTACTATTGTCTTTGCTGATCTCTTATGCGCCTTCCTTCCTTCTCTATGTGGGCCTGGGCCCTAATATGGCACTATTCTTCTTCTGCTTTCTTTACATGTTTCTCTAACATATCTTCCCTACTTTGGGGTTATTGGTTTGTTCTCCTGCGGGGCACCCTAGGGTCACTCCATAGTTTGTTTAGGCGTGTCTTAATATACTTTGTGATATTAGAGTTGCGCTCCCTTTGCACCCTTTGCATTACAGCGGCTTCAATATATAATTGTAGGGGGGGGATATTAGCTTCCTTCTCAAGCAGTACTATAGCCGTTCGCTTATACCCGCCTATTATGCTCCGGAGACAAGCTGTTTGGCAGGTAGTTATATATTAGCTAGTAATACAGTAGAGTTCAACATACCTACTTATCTAGGCCTCTACCCCAGTTTTCTAGTGCTTTAGTCCCAAACTACAAGCAGTTGGCTGCCACTACCAATCGCACGGGGATTCTCACCAGTTCTTACAGATATCTTATAATGGGGTTGGCCCAAGTACCAGTCCACCCCCCAGCAGTCTGTATAAGAGTTTCCTTCTAGAGTTGGTACGCTTTCGCACGGCTTGGGAGCCTTCCATAGCCTCTAGTTTCACGCCTCTCTTTATTATTTCCGCCGGCACGGGCATAAGCTGCCATTTGCAGGGGTCGCAACTCCCATCTTACGCGCCTACTTTTTGGCGTAATCCTACAAGGGCGTCGTGGCTGCATCCTACAATGTAGTTGGGTACACCTTCTACAGTTGAGGCCCAGCCAAAACCTCTCCCGCCTAAGTAACTCCTGTTTGCTCCATAAGCACGTCTCACCGGCATACCATCCTATCGAACGGTTCTGTCTGTTAATGTACCAACACGCGCATCCGTTCTCTCGAGCCACGTAGTAGTCTCTCCGGCTAGGACGTGATCCTACCTACCTACCAGGTGCACTAGGGGTCAGAGCCCAGCTAAAGGGTAAGGTCCCTAGAGCCAGCAGTGGCTACTACGCACTACGCCCCGCGGGGGCTAGTAGTAGTATAGGGGCGCAACACCCTATATACTACTAGTCTCCGTTTCGCGTTGCCTGTAAGAGTCTCCTCATGACAGGCCAACCGTGTCTTGTAGGAGGGGCCGTAGATGCTCGGTCCCGCGCTAGGCGACCTACTCTGCCCTCTCCTACTAACTAAGCTTGTGTCCCCCCTTTTTATAAGCTGGCCTGTGTCTTTAACTGTCGAGTCCTTGTCCGACTGGCCTATGTTTCCCTTACAGCCTCCCCTATATGTATATGCGTCAGGTCGCGTGCACCACGCCTATTAAGACCCTCCTGTGAGTCGCCTGTGAGTCGAACGCCATGGGGCCGTCGAAGCTGGCCTATATTTCCACTGCCTAGAGCTTTGCCCGTGTTTCCACCTCGTTAAGCCGTCTGGTCGCCGTCGCGTCACCGTCGCGTCACCGTCGCGTCGCTATCGCTGTCGCTGTCGTCCAGGTCGCGCGCACCACGCCTATTAAGACCCTCTTCTGAGTCACCTGGGTGCACCGTATACCAGATAGGCCCTTATAGAGGGGCCTTAACAAGTTCTCTAGGCAGGGCCTTAACAAGTTCTTCGCGGTGGCCTTGGGGCCTTAATAAGTTTCGTACAAGGAGCCTGCGACGCGTTAACCTTAACAAGTTCTTATAAAAAGAGGTTCCCTACACCCTCGCCGTATCCTTTCGGTCTCAGAGCTAGTGCAAGCCCAAGGGTGTCCTGTTTTACACCTAGGACGCGTCCGCATCCGCTGGCTTGATAAGGCCAGTTTCGGCCCTAGCTACGAGCTAGGTAGTCGTACATCGGGTGGTTTTCGTATCCCAGTTTCCCTTGATGGCCCCCCTAGATGGTAGAACGGGAGCCCTAAACGGGGGCAGTAAGACTCCTGGTGTTGTTAAGGGCGATGCGTACGCGTCGCAGGCTCAACACCACAGAGCCGCAACGACAGCGCTGCACGCGCTGCGACGGCTCCCTACCATCGCCTCTGCACTTAGCCATCGTAGGAAACAATTTCCTAATGATGTTTCCACCCGCGGCGACGTGGACGCGTGCAGTAGGGCTTCGCGGGCTTTTTCTAGCTTATATTATACTTAGCGTCCTTATAAATCTAGTATATATTATTATAATAAAACGCGAAGTACTTAATTAAATACTTTTTAGTCCCGCGTAATACGCTTATATCTATATTATTATACTTTAATAACCTAGTACCTTTTACTACATAGTTACTTTAACTACCTCTATAGTCTCTAGCAAAATAACCCTATTTTCTATAATTTATATAAGGTCTTTCTTTAAACTATTTATCTTATTATAAAGTCCGCCTAAATATTTTCTGCTACTAAGATCCTGTTACGGCGCTGGTACGCGTCACCTAGTCAGGGGTTCGCTTACGCCTTGGCGCGTATACATAGACGTGTCTGTTCCACGACCTTCTTCTTCTCCTTAGTTTTGATATCCTCGTCGATAGACAATCCAATTGTATAGGCTTGCATACGTTCTTTACGGCGCTTGTGCCTCAATTAACTGCGTCGCTATGACAGATCCCTAGTTTAGCCTTTGCTCCTTAGTCCTATAATTACTTAATTCTTAACCTTTAGGTTTCTATAGTTTCTTATTTCACTTCTTAAATTTTTTAGTACTACTTAGGTCTATTAGCTCTAATCTACTATACTATAGTTTTTAACTTTGCTATTGTGTACCTTACGCCTTATATAATTATAGAACTTAATCTTACCCCTTTTTAGCCTATTCTCTTTAATAAATACTATTATTAATCTTAATTACTTAATTAATTAGTTCCTGTTGGAATATATAGACAGAGGTTATGTGGTCATTCGTGTCTCTGATTAGTCATCCTTATAATAACTCATCAGCCCCCTACTTAGGCACCGCGATCCTTACGATCCTCTGCTTTCTATACCTATTGAACACCAGACAAATCAACGATTAATAGGCCATATAAGTGCACTTAGGTGATACCGACATTGATCAATGTCAGTATCACCCAAGTGCACTTGTTTGGCCTATTAATCGTAGATTTATCTCGTGTTCAATAGGTATAGAAAGCAGAGGATCGTAAGGATCGCGGTACCTAAGTAGGGGGCTGATGAGTCATTATAAGGATAACTAATCAGAGACACAAATGACCATATAACCTCTGTCCATATATTCTAACAGTTCCCTTAGGATATCTATATCTTTTCTTAGAATAATCGCGTTCTAAACTTCTATCTTAAATCCCTACTTATGTGACGGTGCTGGAGCGCGTCACCTGCCATATTTAACCAATCAGGATTTTCTATGCCCGGCATGCAAAATCGCTATTGGCCCGCTTACCACTAGCGCCTTGGCGGCCCTCGCGACATGCCTACTTACTGCCCCTAAACGATTCTTCTTCTTCTTCTCCTTAGCTTAGTATTCTTATATAGTAGCAATCTACAAGCTTTGGTTTAGAAGCATTTATACAAGCCCATTACATTATACTAAGCTCTCTATATACTGCCTGGGAAGGCCTCAATAATATCCCACCCTAAAAGAAGACCTTCGTCTGCAACAACGCGTTAACGCGTTATACTTAGACATTAAAAAACTCACACTACTACGCCTAAGAAGGCCCTAATAATATCCCACTTTATAGGCCAGACTGTACTTAACCTGTACCCCTAAAAGAACCCCGGAATTAAAACCGAATTATACAATTCTAACAAACTTTAGAAAGCCGATAATGGTACCTAAAGCAAGCTTATCTAAAAGACCTGCCTCTATTTAAGAGGAACACAAGATCTAGTTAGGATTAGAAATTAAAAATAATAACAATATTATAGGTATACACGAGTAGATTCGTGCCCTTGCTGCCAATTAGAAGGTCAATTGTCTTCAAGCCTAAAGTATATAAGAGACTCTAAAGGAGATCTTAGAATGCCTTACTGCCTTATAAAATAGCCCAGCCTCCCCTTTACAAAGCCTTAGTTAACCCATTCGCTTAACTAAATACAATACACTAGAGAGTACGGACACAATAATAAAGTAATTAAAGTCCGTTAAGCTCCCTAACCCCCCACTATTATCAGACGGCATAGACCTAACCTTTAAGAACTGGAGAATTTAGGTGCGAGGAAAGCTTTATGTTAACTATAACTATTTCCCCTCTAAAGAAGCTAAAATGCTCTACCTCTTTAGTTAAACCATTGGGGACGCCTAGCGACACCTTTAGGCTAAGTTTAAGGATAAGTTACCTGTTCGGTTTATATCTGTTAATAAGATAATATAGCATCTAGCTGCTATCTATATTAATCCGAATAAAGTACAGGATGCCTGTTATAACTATAATCGCCTAATAATAAAATTAAACTAATCCTTTACTAAGTTCTAGACTTAATTCTTATACCTAGTAGGCAAAGGCTAGGTTCCCCCTAAGAACTATTATTTGGACCTATATAATAAGCTAACGGTCCGACTATAAGAGAAGATTATAGTAGCCTTAGATAACCTATTAACCTACTAAAGACTTACAGCCTGATATTTATTACTGGATTTAGAACTAAAATAAATTAATACTTGTTTTAATTAACTAAAGTGACCCTATAGCAACCATAACCTATCCGCTACACTAACAGGAGCTAGCGTTGGAAGATAAACCACAACCGCCCTTATACTAAAAGCAGTTATAACTGCCTACCTGCGAACCTCGCCTAACCCGCTATATACTATACCTTTAACTAATGCTTGTTGTAACACCCTAATTAACCCTGCCATGGTTACGTGCTTTAATTGCGGAAAGAATAGTTATTTTGCTACGTCCTGCCTAGAGCTAAAGGATATGGGTAATATTAAGAAGATGGAGGAAGAAGAAACATCTAACAAGTTAGGAAAAGAAGAACCCTAGGGAAAGACTCCCCCCTAGGGTATCCTATTAATCTTAAAGAGATTAATCTAAGTTAGCTAATAGGTGGAAAACACTTTATGGTTCTATATATAGTATCTTAAAATGGATATGGAGTTAATATAACTGCCCTTATTAACACTGGAGTAAATGGCTTTGCCTTTATAAATACTACTTATATAAATAATGTTGCTAAGTTCTTAAATATAAATGCTACCCGACTAGAGAAGCCTGTTTAAGTAAAAGGCTATAATAGTTAAGCCGGTATGCCAGTTACCCACGTTTTGAAGCTATATATCGCTATTAATAGACAATGCTAGTTTGGTATTCTCTTCTATATCCTAGACCTAGGGTCACACGACATAATTTTTAGCCAAAAATGGATGTCCTACTTTAATATTTGGCTAAATATTTGATAAAGACAGTTTGTCTAGCTGGAGAATAGACTAAAGTTACCCTCCTTTATTAGGGAAATCCGCACTAACCGCAAGATATTAGCTATAAAGGCTGATCCTATCTACTAGCAAGATGTTAGGAACCGCGACCTAGCCTTTACCCAAGAAGATGCCCGCCGTAAGGCTGGCAGGAACTCCGTACTAATAAGGATACTCCCCTAAAGGACTACAGTTAAGGAGAACTCTACTTACAGAAGTAAAACGGACACTAATATAGACAACTTCTAAATTGCGGAGATCCGGCTAATGGGGAAGATGACGTACTAATAGAACATAAAGGATAACCTTTAGAAGATGCAATGAGAGCTAAGAGGAGTAAGGATAACGCTAATACCCTAAAAGCCCCTAAGGCCACGGATAACCCTACTATTATATAACACCCCTATAGTAGATATCGCGGCAATTAGTGCTATAGGTTTCCACTTTAATATATATTAAAGGGACAATAAAGTCTTTACTACTAGTTTATATAAAATTAACCGGATTATCGCTAAGAGGGAAGAAGTGCTAGTAGAGGAAACTAATAAGAAACTAGTTAAGTACCTTCTCCTTAATTACCTCTTAAACCATAGAGACGCGTTTTTAAAAGTAGCTTTAGATATACTGCCCCCCTACTAAACCTATAATTATAAGATTTAGTTAGAGACCAATAACTCCCTAGGCTACAGCCCCCTTTACTAGCAAACTATAGAGGAACTAAAGGCAATAAAGTAGTACCTAATTAATAACCTCTATAAAGGGTTTATTAAGCTAAGCTAGGCTCCCTTTACTTCCCCTGTTTTATTTATAAAGAAACCTAATAAAAGCCTTTATTTCTATATTAACTATTAGAAGCTAAACGCTATTACTTAAAAGGATTGGTACCCTCTCCCTTTAATTAATAAAACCCTTATATATCTAAGCCAGGCTAAAATCTTTACTAAGCTTAATGTCCGCCAAGCTTTTTACTAAATTAGGATGGACCCTATATTGGAAGACCTAACGATGTTCCGTACCCGTTATAGGTCTTATAAATATAAAGTCCTTTCTTTTAGACTGACGAATGGGCTAGCTACTTATTAACGGTATATAAATAATATTCTTTTTAACTACCTTAATAAATTCTATATAGTATACCTAGACAATATTCTTATATACTTAGATAACGAACTTAAGCACTAAGTTTATATTAAGAAGGTCCTAGAGAGACTACGGAATATAGGCCTATAAGTTAGTATTAAAAAATGTAAATTTGGAGTAAAACGCATAAAGTACCTTAGGTTTATTATTAGTATAAAAGGAATTAAAGTTAACCTAAAGAAGGTTAAGGCAATCCGTAATTAGAAACCCCCTTATACTATAAAAGGAATCTAGTCCTTCCTTAGCTTTTATAATTTCTACTATTAGTTTATCTATAACTATGGAGTTATAGCTAAGCCTCTTATACAACTAACTAAGAACGACACGTCTTTTATCTTTAATAATAACTATATAAAAGCCTTTAAGAAGTTAAAGGACCGACTTATCTCCTCCCTAATTCTTTATTACTACAACCCAGACCTTAAATTAATGCTGGAAACGGACGCCTCTAATAGGGTAGTAGTGGGAGTCCTTTTACAGCTATACCTAGACGGTAAATGGTACCCTATTGCGTTCTTTTTAAAAACAATAGCCCTAGCTAAGTGCAACTACAAAGTGCATAATAAGGAAATGTTAGCTATTATACAATTATTGTCCTAGTGGCGTGTAGAGCTTGGAAGTACAGACTCTTAGATTAAGGTTTATACTAATTATAAAGCCCTTAAGTATTTTATAACAATAAAACAACTTACTAGTTAATAGGCCTAATGGGCTAAAATACTCTTCTAATTCTTCTTTACGATTATATACTACCCTAGCAAGCAAAATGCTAAGGCTAACGCCCTAACCCAGAGAGAATAGGATGTGGGGCCATAAGATAAGCTAAAGGCTTAGTACTAGATACGCGCTCTTCTCTATATCGAACAACTTAACCCGTGTATCCTTAAGGAACTAAGCTCTAAACAGAATAAGGTAGTACCTATAGAAGAAGAGACCCTAGATAAACTAATAGGACTAATTAATTATATTCTAACCGCGAACCGCATAGCCGAATCCCTAAAAGCCCTCCGCGATTAAGCTATAGGGGGTAACCCTAGTTTGGAAATAGAAGACGGACTACTCCTATATTAAGAACGGCTTATAGTTCTAGATATTAATAACCTATAAACAGAGCTAATTTGTAAAGCCTACTATTAAGTCTCTATAGCGCACCCTGGTTAAGATAAGACCTACTAACTACTATTACCTTATTACTATTGGCGAGGACTCCTGTCCGATATAGAATAATTTATTAGAAATTATTATACTTGTAAATATGTGAATACCCCTAGGGACCGAACTCCTGGATGGCTGCAACTACTGCTAGTCCCCAAACGCCCTTAGCAATATATTATAATGGACTTTAAATTATTCCTAAAGGACAAACACGGCTATAATATAGCCTTTATAGTAGTTAACTAACTAAGTAAGCAAGCCGTTTCCCTTCTTTGCTTTAAGACTATAACCATAAAGGATATGGCCTGTATGTACGTGGATAATATCTACCGGATCTATGGCGCTCCTAAATTAATTATCTCTAACCATAGACCTTAGTTTATATTGGACTTCTAGAATAAATTCTACTATATCCTTAGGATTAAGATTAAGCTCTCTACCGTATTCTACCCTTAGACCAACGGCTAAACTAAGATTATAAACTAGTACCTTGACTAGCAACTTCGCCCCTTTGTTAACTACTACTAGGACAACTGGTTGGAACTACTACCTATAATAGACTACGCATAGCTCACGCTCCCTTATAATAGTATAGGAATGTCGCTATTTGAGTTACTCTATGGATACAGGCCACGAACATCCTTTAATTGGGATAGACCTATAGGACATATAATGGCCCGCAAACGCCTTAGCTATAAAGAGGCCCAGATATTCGCTAAGAGAATATATAGGGCCTAGGAGACTGCCCAAGCAATTATAAAAAGGGCATAAGAGAAGAAAGAGTCTGACGTGAACTAATATTGCCACAAGGTAGACTTCCATGTAGGAGATAAGGTATAGGTGTTAATAAAGAACTAGAAAACCTAGAGGCTAAGCTATAAGCTAAACTACTAAATAGCTGGCCCCTATAAAATCCCTAAGAAGGTAGGGCACTCTTTTAAGGTTAAGCTACTAGAGTTAATAAAGATCTACCCTATCTTCTCTCTAAACTAACTGCGGAAGGCCGCAGATAACCTATTACCTGGATAGTATAATAACCCCCTACCGCTAATTCAGATTGTAGAGGACGAAAAATAGGAAGTCAAAGAGATCTTAGCAGTAAAGAAGGACCATAGTACCTTAAAATACTGTGCGAGCTAGGTAGGTTATAACAAAGATCTAGAATGGTACCCCGCATCTAATTTCAAGTACTCTCCCTATAAGTTACGAGATTTCTACCTAGCCTACCCAGACCTCCCTAGACCACCACGTAAGTTAGATAGCTGGGTTAAATGCTAGGAAGAAGGGTTAGATAACTATAATAATTTAGATAATAACAAAGAACTTAGACAAAGCCTAAGGGCAGGCTTTTTTGGGAGGGGGGGGTAATGTAACGGTGCTAGAGCACGTTACCTGCCATATTTAACTAATCAGGATTTTCCATGCCCGGCATGCAAAATCGCTATTGGCCCGCTTACCACTAGCGCCTTAGCGGCCCTCGCGACATGCCTACCTACTGCCCCTGAACGATTCTTCTTCTTCTTCTCCTTAGCTTAGTATTCTTGTATGGTAGCAATCTACAAGCTTTGGTTCAGAAGCATTTGTACGAGCCCGTCACAACTTATACTATACCATAAGCGCCTTATTATTCTATTTAACCTAAGTTATAAGTATTTAAAACTGCGTTATATATTTAATTGCTAAGGTTCGCTATACCAAGTTCTAGAGTTTTTTTTTTCGCCGTAGTTATTACTTTAAGGTCTTTAAATATCTAAGTTAATTAATCCGCAAACCTACTTTAATTTAAGAATATATACTATACCTCCTAGTTAGTAGTTGTTATTTTATTTACTTATATTTTAATAAGGTAAGGTTTAAACCATTTAAGTGCTTTTCCTATTAGGAATAGTTTTATATATGCTACTTAATCTATAAGTATTACCAGTTTTACTTCTTTTTATATAACCTTAAAGTACATTTATATAAGAAATTCTTTAAGCTTTAACTTCTCCCCTAAGAATTATTTAATTAATAGTAGCTTAATTTTAGCTACTCTAATTCTATTAATTATTTCTTTAAGTATCCTATTATTATCCGTTAATTAGTTAACTATTTTTTATAACTATTTAACTATAACTAGTTATAAGTTAGTATCCTTTATACTAGTGTTATTACCTAAGCCTAAGGTAGTTACCGTTGCCAACTATATTATAATTAGTACTCTTAATAGCATATTATTTAACTTTATTAATATTATAATTAGGTAGTAAATATATAATAAAGCCTTATAGGAAATACTACGGTAGACTTATTAATATGCTAGGTATATAGATAAATGAGAAGTTAATAATATAAATATAACTAGTAGAGTAGGTTGCTTAATAAATTAACTCTAATTATATTTTAAGATTTACTATAAAGAGAAGAACTATTTAGGTAGGGACTGTGGTTCTTTAAATATACAATCCTGCGCCTAAGAAATATACTAAGTACGTCGGTACGTCATTACGTTGGTACGTCCTCCATATTCCCATGTTCCTACGTTCCCACATTCCGAACTTGTAACATAACTGGCCACGTGACTCAGCTACCCCTCGTCCTATGGCTCGATCGGTTCCAGCGCCTCCCGTACTATCTCAACCAACCCGTTCATGTCTTCTCTCAGTAGTCGTACTACTGCCGATATAAGGTCCGTAACAGGAGCTCTAGAGCTTCAAGATCCACCACCAATGCCATCCAGATCCAGCCATGCCACGCCAAATTGCCGCCAATCCAACAAGATCACTGGACCAAGGCCGGCAAAGCTCCGCTTCCATAAAAGTCGGTCAGGGTCGGAGGGCGATAGGATTCCCACTGCTGTTCCGCTAACGCATCAGTCAACTGTTCCTCATTCACGACGAACGCCTTGGCATCAGGAAGATCTTTTACGAGATCGTCGTCTTCCTGCTGGTCGGTGCTGACTGCCGACGTTGTGTTTGCGCCAGGGAGCTGAATACCCTGTGGCCACTTGAAAAAGTTGTCCTTGTCCCAGATTTGCTTGATACGCCGCAACTCCTGATGATTATTCCCGTAGTATGACTTTTCATGGGCGTCTGCCTTGAGTGAGTCGTCGGGGTAATTGATGTATGTGGCCCCCGGCACCATGCCAAATTTGCTTAGTTCCGGCTTCATCCGGTCGAGAAAGCCTCTCATGTTCTTCTCCAGCCATTTTTCATCCCACTGGATCATGATGTACGCGTGATAAATACAACCACGCCAGCGAAAAGCGGTGTCCTTCCGTTGCCTCTCGTTTGCCGCTCCACCGGAATGAATGAAGGTAACCTGCAGCGTGCCTGTTTCGCCCTCGAACTGTTTTCGGAAAGCCTTCATCTGGTCCCTAACAATGCGGGTGATTTCCTCGATGTTCTTTCGACCATTCTCAAACACGAATGAAGTATAAATCCGGTAAGACCGGTTGGTAGGGAAGGACTTTTTGGTCTCCTCGATCCACTGCGCCGCAAGAGTCTCGTGAAGAAAACGGGAAGATTTCTCCTGCAACGATCGCGATTTGAGTTGCTCCTTTAGCTGTGCATGTTGACTGGGAGCGTTCGGTAGAGTCCACTCATCGATTGCTTTGTCAAAGGCTTCCCGGACGCCATTGTAATAGATCAGAAACCGAACTGCAGGATCAGTCCTGGTGTTCGCGAGGTCGCACAGCCAGGTGCTGTCAAGGGTCATTTCATTCGGCCAGTCCTTGGTATAGAAGCCATTCATGGTGGTCATGAATTCGCCCATGGCTTGACACTCCGGAAACCAGGTGTACCGCCCGGCGACGACAAATTTACTCTCTAGCTTTTTCAGTGCCAACTTCATTTCGACGACCACACCGAAGTTCCCGCCGCCAGCACCACAGAGGGCCCAGAAGAGCTTGCCCTTGTCCTCTTCCGGATCATCGCGCTCCGAAACAGTCACCTCATCTCCCTCCGCGGTAACAATGGTAAACTCCTTCACGGTGTCGCAGCCCATTCCGAAGCTTCTCGTGAACGGGGAAAGACCGCCCCCCAACATGAAGCCACTCACTCCCACAGTGGGACAGCGCCCACCGTTGACGATGAAGCGATCAAGATGCTTGCTGACCAATTTCTTGTACACATGGAACCACAATGCACCGCCCTTTACGGTCACAGTTTCCGATGTCTCGTCGAGGTTAACCTCGTTCATCAGCCCGAGTTCCATCAAGATCCCGATATTCGTCGTGGAGCCTCCCGCATAAGAGTGGCCACCATTCTTGATCGTGATGGGGATTTTCCGGGATTTTGCAATTTTAATAACGTCCCGCACATCGCAAGCACACTTGGGTTGAACAACACAGGGGGGGCTCGAGAAGCGATAGAGGAGATTGGCAGTCGCAATATAACGCTCGTAATCGTCCTCCCCGGGTTCGTATACCGGGATTTTCTTGGCTTTGAAATTTTTGATGGCATCCTCCATACCTTCGTTGGAGTATGGGATTACCTCACGAGCAATGGGAGTTCGGTCTGACATTGCCAATGCAAGTGATCGAACTTAGTCAAGTGATAGTGTAGGCAGGTGATAGAATGCAGGCAAGTGGTAGAATGTAGTAGGTGAATAGAGATAATTCAAAGCGTGGTGAACACAGAAATGGCCAGATTGAATTCGTAAAACACTCCGTTCTTATACCTGGGACACTGCAAGGCTTGCGTATTGTGCAAGTGACGGATACATTTCTGATATTGCTGCCCATGCAGTGATCTATTGGGCGCCCGGTGGTTATGTACGACGACCGCATAGGTAACAGCACCAACTCGTGGTCTGGCGGTTAATGGTTGGCCTTCGCCATCCTTTACATGATAGCTGTCAAGTAATTTGCCGATCAACCCTATTCTAGTTCCGGAGTTGGCCAATCCCAGCGGGATTTCTCCTTACGCTAGATAACATCCCGGAATACTGTTATGGTTGATGCAACTGATTCGGGACACATCAGCTATCTCCTTATGCAACCTCACGATGAGGGTCAGCTAGTCATCACTTGCTCACCGAGGATATCCTCAGCCTTCAATGGACCAATCTGCGAGGACGAACCTTGTTGTTGAACGGACGATAAGGTATGAGAACTCTCTCTATTAAAGAGGGCTCTAGAAGCTCTCTATATACATAAAATAGGTGGCAAATAGAATGACGATGTAGTCGTCATTCAGTCGGTAATTGGTAATGGAAACAGGTAATGAGACATTCGATGAGACATTCGATGAGACATACAATTAAGTAGCGGGGTAGTGAGACATAGGGTTCTAGTCTTGAAGACAGTAGTAAGATGGTGGTAAGGAAATTCGATCCATTTCGACACTTGTTAATGCGGACACAAATTTCGGCAGGGTACTCGCGATAACCTCGATAACACACGCTAAAAAAAAGAAGAAGGGGGAAGGCACAAAGACGTGTTTATTTTTCTATTTTCTCTTTTTCGAAGGTGGTGGGTTGTGTGCGGACTCCGGCGGCGCTCGAGAATCCGATCGACACTGAGAGGTGGGTATGAGGTGGGTATGAGGTGGGCACTGAAGAGAAACATTATACAAGCTCTCCACCGTTGACGTCGAAAATGATAACCTTTTAGACCAACCATCAGCCACACAAGACGATGTGATGTGGCAGACCACTTGGGGTGATCAAATGAAATTATGAGATTCTGTGAGGCGCGTATCCCCCCATGAGACGCGGGAATGCACGAGAGTAAATACGGATGTGGGCCATTCGTAAGTTTCATCAGCCGCCATGGTGATGACAGCCGTAATGGCATCGTTTAGTGACAAGCCACCACGGCTAATCACGTATCCTTCTCACACCACTCACCCCCCCACCGCGGTATCGTTGGTCACCGTCTTCGAACCAACCTTCCTACCCGTAAAGGCGGCTTGAGTTTACCAGCCGTCACCATGTTCAATATTACATTTCCACTAGTCCTTCTCGGCCTCACAGTTCTTTTCATCACTGGATACTCCATCTGGCTTATCCAAGCGCTCTACAAGCGGATCAAATATGGAGCACCTGGGGGTAGACAAGCAGTGAGGACCCCTGCGTTGAATGCACCACTTCCAACCGACAAAATCGGCAAAGAAGCGCTCAGTGGAGTTACTGTTATAGGAAGTGTTTCGGAAGGAAAATCCAAGAACGAAGACGTAACCGTTGTGGCACAGCAAAAGATGGAGATAGTCCACCATCAATTAGAGACGTCCATAGAAGGCTTGAATCTTAAAGGTATGCCGCTCTCAGACCTGTCGCACCTGAAGAGCTACCCTAGCTCCGCGTTCAAGAAGCACCCATCAAATTACATGACAATGGGTTTGAGAAAGCTGGACGCAGAAAACTGGTTGACGATTGATAGCGAATATGATCAATACTATAGGGCAAGACAGCAGCTTCCATCAGAAGCGAAAGAGGAAGTGCTGCAATGCCTTCCAGGGGGTGAAGCAGCCTGTGAAGAACTTCCTAGAGCGGCAATCCAGTTTTTAGCCAAGGAATATCCCAAAGAACACGAGATTTCTGAAGGGCACTTGGGGCAGGAGTGGATACGCAATAATATGACAGGGGAAGAATTCTCCATAAAGATGCCATACAATCTCCACCCGCTTGAAGTGGTGGCGCGGCTGGTCGTGGAAGACTTTAACATCATGATGAAAAGTGAATTCACTGGCCATCATCTTCTGTAAATACTTTAAAATGTTCAGCTATAGGCAGAGAAGAATGACTTATGAAAACCAGACTCGCGAGCGCTACACTCTCCCCAGCTGGCTTGTATCTTCGAGACCGGATTGGCAGTTCGGTCACAGATCTGTGGTTCAGTGCCGCAGTGGGAGAGTAAGCTTTCTAAACCCGTCGAACAGTAAGCCGGTTCTGACTAGACTCCCAAAGGCATTTCTGACGCCCCCAGCTACATCAGCCGGCTGTACCAAAAGAGCTTCATGGGACGATCGTCCATTTTTGTCCAAGTACGGCCACCGGGCAAAAGCCTCGCAGAAACTTTGTTCATCCAGGAACCAAAGGACTTCTTTCCCGGAAACGTGAACAATCTATGGCCTCGAGATATTATCATTAGGCATGAGAGGCAGACCTTTCATCGACTGCCGAAGACCAATGCTGTTGTTTTCACGGTCAAGACTTCGATCACCCCGCTTGTCCAATTCCCGAAGGAAGAGCTCGAGGGACTTGCTGCCGAGATCCAGTCATGGCCAGAAGATATTGCAACCTATAAGGGAAGGAGCCTTTGGGGAAGACCTGTGCATGGATATTGCGACGGCACACAATGGGCTGTTGAGGATGTTGAGTCGATGTTGGAAATGTGGGAGTGTCGTTCCATCGGATTTTGGGAGGTGTTGCTCTATGGCGAGACTTGTCCGGAACACAAATATGTGGCTAGCTGAAGATCTTGTGTCTGGTTGAAGGAAGGTTGCCTGTGCGGATTCCATGGGTACGTGTAGTGGGTAGAGAGGGTATTGGCGTGTACTTGTTAGGGTAAAGCCTCCCCTCCTTTGTCCTCGGTTTTTCGAATCCTGCAGCTGCATGGACAAGACGAGAGGCGATGGAAGAAGAAAACAAAGGCCCAGGCCCAATTTGACGATCCACCCGGCCTTTGCGTCGCTCGCGCAGATCCGGCGCTATCGATGGAGCTCTCCAACCGGCCTCGCTATGCTCCAAGCTCATTGATCCGGCATCACAATGCACAGTCAATCAGAGAGGCCAACGGCAGCCTTGATGCATGCACCTGAGGGCGTGGGCAAAGCTAGAGGATAACATGGGGCCGCCAGCAATGCTCAGCTGCCAGACCGCGTGCCGAAAGCAGCCTACTGCGTAGCCTCTTGCAGGCTCGCCGAGCAGATCGGTCCCGAATCGTCGTCGATCTCTGATCTCAGCCGCCAAGCCATTCCTGGTACCACCAATCCGGGTGGCTTTGCTCTTGCAAGAAGCAACTTGAACCACAAATCGCATTTAATCGCCTTGGCTGCCTTGGATCGCCTTGCAATCCTCCAGTGCCAAGAGCGCTCCTGATTCCCACCAGGATCATCCAGCTAATTCGTATATCTTGGGGGCTCAGCCTGGTTTAATTGCCCCCTCCCCTCCCAGTTCAAGTTGCCATTGCTATAATAATAGTAGTGATTTACGGTTGGGATTACCATTCCAACCACTCTCATATGCTAGCGCTCATACACGTCGCTTTGTCAAATATCATCCTACGCTTATAGGAAATTAATGGTTAATAGCTGCAGCACATACTTTCGTACAGTTCCGTCATTTCTTCCCCGTTCTAAAAACTTTAGAAGCTTCACCAATCGTATATTCAAACCAAGTTCACAGACCTCTTACGCATTTCTGATTCCTCCCCATCACGTTTTAACAAGTGCGAGATACTCGAGTACAGCAATCGGAGAGAACATGGCAGATCAGTCTCTTAAACGACCCAAGAAACTCATTGCTTGTTGTGACGGTAGGAAATGGCATTCCAAAACGCTCTCACTAAACTTAGGCTAATTTACGATAGGGACATGGATGGTGCGCGCTTCCATATAGATACTACCATTGACTTCTAATACCTATCAGGACAGCGACAATGGGTGGGTTAAAGGCTCCTGGTTTGGGGGACCTGGCCATCTCCAAACCCCTTCCAATGTCACTAGGATAGGGCGAGCCATCCTGGCAGAGGATAAGGGCCATCATCCCCAAATTGTCTATTATCAGTCTGGTGTTGGCAACGGCAGCACGTTTTTCGAGCGGCTCGTCGGCGGCGGTACCGGCGAGGGCATAGGGGAACACATTCGCGAAGCGTACGGTTTTCTCTCCAACAACTACACTCCAGGCGACTCAATCTTCTTACTTGGCTTTTCTCGAGGTGCTTTTACCGCAAGAAGTATTGGGGGGCTAATTGGCGGGATAGGGCTGCTGGAGAAAGAGGGAATGGTACAATGCGTCATTGCTTTTCTATATTAAATTGACTAACAATACCTTTCCAGCCCTGGTTCTATGCGATATTCAAAGATTGGGAGAATGCTGGCGTAAAAAATTACAAGCCGATGATATTAAAATATATCCCTGACTTCTCTATCGAATCTCCTCCACACGACATCAAGAGCTACCTTGAAGGCTACCGAAGTGAGCTCAAAAAGGTTTGACCATCACCTCATTTAAGGTTGCCTATGCTGATAGCAACGCAGAGAGGATTGACTCGGGATGTCGAGATACAGGCAATTGGAGTGTGGGACACCGTCGGTAAGTTGTCTTTCCAGTCGTCTGTAAAATTGCTTACATTCATTGAAGGCGCTCTTGGTATTCCCACAATACCGTTTCTTAAAAAATTGGGCTTACCAGATTTCCTTCACGAATACAAGGCAGGTCACCCATTCTCCTAATCGAACCCGACTGATTTTCGAAGTTCCTTGATGTTAAAATAGATAATCACATTAAACACGCGTTTCACGCCCTGGCACTGGACGAACAACGGGCCCCCTATTCGCCCACTATCTGGGAAAAGCCGGAAAGTTGCACTACTGAGCTCAAGCAAGTCTGGTTTCCCGGGGTCCATTCAAACGTGGGGGGTAGCTACGATGATACTGGAATAGCCGACATCTCCTTGGCCTGGATGATGTCTAACCTTAAGCAATGGATTGATTTCAAGCCTGGTTACCTTGAGAAACAGTTCCAGCTGAATCAGAAATATAATGCGAGCCAGAAGCCCCCCCTTTCACGTGGATGGGGTTTGGGTAGATTATACAATTCGTGCACTTTCCCGCAGAGCTTAGCGGGACGGCAGTCACGCACACCGCATATCTATCACCGCATGAACTACTTTACCGGAAAGGAGGATCCAGATCTCCTGAAGAACACAAACGAAACTGTGCATGCTTCTGTACGTGCGCGCCTTCGCATAGGGGGAAAGGGATATGAAGACAAAGGAGTGTATGCGCCGCAGTCGTTGATGAAAGAGTGGGTGCTCGACAATGGTGAGCAACGCAGTGATGCTGGAGCCACTATTAGTGCATCAAATAAAACGGCAAAATGGGTTTATAATGGGAACAATCCTAAAGCGAAAGGAAAGGTCATATTGGAGGAACCTTTAGGAGACTTTGAGTTGGAGTTGCTGAGATTGGATCCCACCGCTGCAGCTGAAGTACTTGGGAGTTGATTGGGGCGTAGTAAACACCAGCGGTGGTTATTTGGGAAATAAATGCATTCTGTAGGAGGGGTTAGTGACGATGACTTGCTCCAGGTTCTTTCTCTAGCCGAATTGAGTCTTGTAAATTTCTTACGCAGCGCTCTAGGAAATCAATCTTCTACATAATTTTAGGAACAGTCTTAATTCAAAGCTGTGGCTCTTTAGGAAAATAAAATAGTGTTGAGATGAACATTTGATACGTTTCCCTTTTGTTATGATTGAAGAAGTCAGAAATCTTACAACCTCGGCTTCTCTCCGCTGTAACCTTGTAGCTGCAATAACTTCAACACGCTAAATCACCATATCTCTTCTTCACCGACAGCCATCATCATGCCGGAGAAGTGGCAGCTGGTCTCCTGGCAAAAGAAGGACGAGCAGGCCTCCAGAATTCCAAAAGGCTGGCTCTTGAGCTCACGTCCGCCAGATTCGACTAATTACATTGAGGTTCCTCGCAAATGCGGTTTGCTCAATGACCAAGAACTCGAGATTACAGAGAAATACGACGCAACTGCATTGGCTCACGAGATCTCAAATCGTCGCCTGAAGAGCTTTGACGTCGTAAATGCATTTTGTAAAGTATACTACCTCTCCCGCAAATCGACTTTCTAGGAAGATACTGAGGTCTTCCGTGGAAGAGGGCAGCCATTGCACATCAACTAGTATGCCATATCTCACCCACTCCTACATTTATATACTGCCCGCTGACGCATCCAGACGAATTGTCTCACCGAAACACTCTTCGACGAAGCCCTCGTCCGCGCTAATCAACTCGACGCACACCTCGAGGCTGGTAATCCACCTATAGGCCCTCTCCATGGCGTTCCCGTATCACTCAAAGACACCTTCAAGATCCCTGGCTATGACGCCTCTATCGGTATTGCTGCTCTTGCATTCCGGCCCTCCATAACCGCCTCCGCTCTAGTCGACGTCCTCCTTAACGCGGGCGCCGTGCTTTATTGCAAGACAAACGTTGCGCAAACACTAATGGCGCCCGATTCTCATAATAACGTATTCGGAAGGGTGTTAAACCCGCATAACACATTGGTTACAGCTGGTGGGAGTAGCGGTGGTGAAGGCGCTCTCATTGCTATGAGGGGTTCTGTGCTAGGCGTCGGGACCGATGTGGGAGGCAGCATCAGAATTCCCGCAATGTGCAACGGACTCTACGGTATCAAACCTAGTTGGCAGAGGATACCATATGCAGGACAAGAGGGTGGAGTACTGCCAGGTTCTTCCAAGGTGGCCTTACCTGCCAGTGCAGGACCACTCGCGCACTCCATGCGAGACCTAGAGCTCTTCTTCAGCGCGGTGTCTAGCCAAAGTCCATGGGAAATAGACCCAGACGTATTGCCCAGCCCCTGGGCGTCACTCTCCACTATATCAAAATCTTGCCCGACTATTGGTATAGTTCGCCGCGATGGGGTTATTGATCCGCTCCCACCTATTCAGCACCTCCTGGACGAAGTTGTCTCTACCCTCCGCGCTTCTAAGATTGAAATCGTCGAGATGGATATAACACCGCTTTTCTCGCAATGCCAATCTCTCGCCAATGCCCTCTTCAGCATCGACGGTGGAAACAACATGTTTGACCTGCTCGAGCAGACCTCCGAACCACTCTCACCCTGGCTCTCCACGCGGTTGAAACGCAAGGCTTCAAAGACGCTCGACCAAGTCCGCTCGCTGCACGCGCGAAAAATGGAACTCGAGACGGCTTTTTTGGAAATATGGAAAGACAAGTCAGGGCGGAGACGGAGCATTGACGCTTTTATCTGCCCAATTGCCCCGCACCCCGTCCCACCTGTCGATCGCTGGAACAGCGTCAGCTATACTAGCTCCTTTGTGCTGCTCGACTATCCTGCGGGCGTGGTCCCCGTGCGAACGTTTGGCGTGAAGGATATGCAGGGCGAGGTGCTCGACACGCCACCACTATCGTCGTGGGATAAGATGAATCGCGAGCTTTGTAAGTCTGTAATTTGCCTAGCCACACTACTCTTGGCCTCAATTCCGGGGTCGTGCACCATGCGCCGCAGGGTTTTTGCTTACGATCGTGGACAGGGACGAAGGTGGACCGCTCCACGTACCTCAACACCCCCCTCTCCATCCAAGTTGTCGCCCCGAGGTTACAAGAGCGTCGGCTATGCCATGCTATGGAAATCATTGATGCTGCCTTGAAATCTGAGCAGGCAGGTGGAGGAAAGCGGCGGGGCGCAAACTTGTAGACACGTTTTTCCACAATCGAGAGCTAGTATACGCTTGAGAGAGCCAATTAGTTGGTGTTTTTTGGCGCTGTATCCTTGCAATAGCTTGATAATATGAATTCTAAGTCCTTCATCACTAATATATCTAAGTTGGGTTCGGTCGATCTGCCATCAGGATAGCGATTGTCTAATATCCGTAGTGTCTTTGGGGCCCTTGAGATGCTTATGAAAGTGAAGCAGTGACGAATACTTAAAAAAACGCATATATTTAATGTGTTATGTCGACATTGCCGCCTGAGATATTTCGATCCTTTATCATGAACGAGACATGTGTTATATTCTAAGGTAATCTATCCAAATGGAGTTTGCACCTACTACTCACCACCTCAACTGTTCAGTGCTCTGTCGTTGCCCCCAAGGTAACCACAGATATCGAGGAAATAGATATTGCTCGTTCAACTCACAGCTTCAAGATAGGCAAAGTAAATCCAGCCTCATGCGGTGTAAAGAGCTGCACAAGTTGTATGGCCAGATCCAACCAAGCTTTTGAATCATAAATGCACCCACAAACTTTTCGATCAAATTCTTCCATCGCTCACGCATAGATAGTTGATCCCGTACGTCAGAGCTCTGCTACCTATCCTGTCTTGGCCGTAACAAAATGACAGGTCCTACAAGTTTGGGGCAAGAAATTTTTAACACACTGCATGTGTCTTGCCTGTCTTGCCCTGAAGGCTGTGTTTCTCATCCGAGTAGTGGTTGTTGATGCGGTGATGGCGACCCGTGCGAGTAGCATGATGTTTCATATGTTTAAAATGTCTGAATTAATTAGTCCTATTGCTAAAAGAAGAGGGGTCGAAGGGTGCGGTCGTATTAGGAATTTGCAACACAAAACAAAGAAACACTGAATAGACATGACGAGTCGATAGATGTACAAGAGAAAGGAAGTTGAGAGATGTATTAAGGCGAGGATATGACTTACTCCTGATGCTCCTCAACCTTCTTCTTGTCCATAGCGTCCAGAGTTTGACATGCGAGCTTAAAATCCGCGATTAGAGAATCACATCTACTACGTGTAAAGTCTTCTCTGACGACGATACGCATCATCTTAAGGCATTCACTATGCGGCGCCATGGTGTAGGCCGGGACAACCCAACCTCTCTCTCGTAGCTGATGTGCAATGGCGAACTCATCGTATTCCTTACCCTTCGAGGGATCAATGCGGCATGCAACGAGGGGAAGCCCACTGCCTCCACGCTTGGACATGATTATGAAACCAAGTTGTTCAAGATTAGCTGCCAGGTAGTCAGCTGTGCGCGTGAGGTTGCTTTAAGATCGTTAGTAAGATCGCAGAAATATGTATAAAAAGGGGAAATGCAACGGCATACAGCATGATGGAACGATATCCATGCTTCCCCAGCCTGATCATTTGATAGTATTGGCCAATGATCTGAGAGGCACCGCGGGAAAAGTTAAGGGTAAAGGAGGCCTGGTCGGCACCAAGATAGTTGATATTGAAGATGAGTTCCTTGGGAAGATATTCCGGATCGCGCCAAATGGCCCAACCCACGCCCGGATAAACAAGACCGTATTTGTGCCCCGAGACATTGATGCTAACAACCCTTTCGAGGCGGAAGTCCCAAAGAAGACCTGGATTAATAAAAGGTACAACGAAGCCACCGCTGGCGGCATCAACTGTGTAAGGTTAGCAAACAACTGACCAATCGGAGGACCATAAGAGCAAACCGTGAATTGGGGTGTCCATATTCCTCTCGATAAGTAAGTCATTAATCGCCTGGACATCCTCATACTCGCCAGTATACGTGGTCCCTAGAATAGCACATATACCAATTGTATTTTCGTCAACGAGATCAACTGCCTCCTTCGGGTCGATGACGTATCGATCAGCAGTGCAGTAGACGTATCTAATTAGTTGTTAGTGGATTGTGGATTCTTTTATTGAGAATGCTTACTTTTCTTCGATATCAAAATATCGAGCAGCCTTTTCCCAGCAGACCTGAACCGCAGAATTCATAACAATATTCGGGCGGTCTATGGGCTTGCCCTCTGCCTTGCGCTTTTGCTGCCAACGTTTCTTCATGGCAAGCACCCCAAGCATGATAGCCTCTGAGCTGCCAATTGTACTGGTGCCCATAGCATTGGTATTTTCATCGTGGCTAGGAATATTAAAGAGCCTGGCTATCATAGATACGCAGCGGTTCTGGATATCTGCAGAGACAGGATATTCCTCATAGTCTATTCCGGCTTAGCAAATGTGCTTGAATGTCAAGGGTAAATATATACGGACCGATGAAGTTCTTGGAAAAGCATTCGATCATCAACTTCTCAGCTTCTTCTTCCTACTGAGGATTAACTTCCTATGGTTTAATAGAAATTAAGAGGATTATTTTGTACCATGTAAGTAGTGACAAAGCTTGCCAAGTTCAATGTAGGAGTTCCGTCGAGAGTTAGATCGTCTTTGATCATGCGATATGCGCTGCAATCGATGAGCGGGGAGCTGCGGATGGCGGGGTATGGAGGGGTAATACTCACACTTCCTTTGGCATTTCCCGCTCAGGCATTTCATACTTAGGAAGATCCTCAGCGGCAAACCTCGAGCCATACACGGACACAGTGAGGGTATCCTGGTCGACATCATCGAATTTGATCTTCTCAAGCCCGTCGACGAGCGGGGCGGTGATATCCTTGTCTGTGGGGATCTTGGCGAGATGAACCATGATTTCAGTGAGCAGAGGGATGTCCAATTGAGTAGCTCGCTTGTTGCTTGTAATATCGCTCGGGGATGGAGCTGGAGATGGAGAGCGTGAGAGCTTTTGTGAGGTTCGTTGTGAGGTAGAGTTTGATCCTGCGGGGGAGATGGAGAGCAAGTAAACCAAGCTTTGCGAAACCCAGTCGGCCTGAAGCTTGATCCTGCACGCCAATCGGAATGGCGTCACACCTGCAAGCAAGCAGGGGCTGCTTTATCCTGGGACGAGTCATACCGGACGCTCCGGACACGCGCTGCAGTTTCTTGGGGTGCTTTTTACATATCAACGCAAGCGCATGTCAAATGAGAACGAGAGCATCGGATGGTGCTGTATCATGGCCTTGAGCTTCTCCCCACCATGTCCCTCTTTGCGGGTAATTCGTGTAGCAAAGGATGCAGTATCAACACCGTCTTCGCGAGCTTGACGTCGCGGGTGCCAATTGTAACGTTAGGGCCGCCATTGCGCCTCTCGCAGCATGACACGACGTTTGCGTGGCAGATTACGTGATATAATAGGACCGCTTTCTCGATTTGGAACAACGTCGATCTGTCACGGAGATTTACTGCATGGGAACGAGGGGAGATGCCCCGCTCTGCCCGCCAGGTCCAGGGCGGCTCGCTTATTTATTGCCGCCCCATACCGGTATAATACAAGTAGTGACAGTAGGTACAGGTATTGCCGAATATATAGTCTTGATCTATTGAATTTTGGCCCTAGTGAAAAGAACGGTAACGCTATAACAACAGGGAAGTAAAAATGATTCATTGTTTAACGCCAAAGCCATTTCTAGATCTGAAGTACCTTAAGCTGGAGCCCCATGTTTAACGAATTAGATGATTATACCGCAGCTCTATGCATTAATGTTACATTTCATGTGACCTCCATACCTCATTATCGTACTCGGCGCCCGTCATTATTCAACCCTTCCATAACACACTACAGCCCACACCGAGACGACTAACAGCCCAAAATATCCAGATGTCGTACTAAAAGATTCATTAGGATATTGCTACCCCATTTCGAAGCCTCCTGTAGTTAAGACACGAAAGAAATTCTTGAAACATACGAAAGGTCCTAAGTGTACCAACCACCAGGCAACAGAAAGCACGGCTTCAAGCCTGGAAAAATGGAAAGGGTCAGGACAGGACAAGGGAAATCCTCTTGCTGCCGTGGAAGCTTCTAGAGTTGCCGCTCTGCCATGATCCCAATCGAGAGGAAAATAGGGCTGGAACCAACGTGACTCTAGATTATATTTGCAATACTGATGCGAGATGAGCCTACGGAACTCATGGTGCTCGTTGAAGTCGGTGCCATCGACGCAGCTACGGAAAGCGGCACTGCCGCATCCGGCGCCAAATGTACTCTTTTTCCGGGGTTGTGTGGTGGCCTATGATAGTACGGAGGTGGCTGGGCAAGCCGAGTGCGTTGTTCCTCCATAAGCTGGCCTATCATGCGTTCAATACGTTCCCACCCACCCCATTCTCTTGACTCCTTTTCCGTTAGCAACGGGCTTGGGCGGAGTGGTAGATGGACTCCCTCGAATGTCTCCCCGTTCTCCCTCGAATGTGGATCACCCACTGCGAGGACTGGTGTGTTCAACTTCAGACCGATCTCACTGCCTGTCCATACCCACGAGTTCTCTAAACACCCCTGCATGTCGCCGCTGACATATGCTAGTATTTCTTCGTCCTGCTCGAGCTGGTGATGACTACCATTGCCACTGTGGATGCGATCTATCAGGCGGTCAAGGAAAAAGGATAGATTCCTCCCACATGCCACGTTTACTTTGCGTAGGTCTCCTATAGCAGAACTGAGGCGCAGACAAGTGAGGGCGGCGTGATAGTCGGCGCGAAGGCATAATATTAGCATGCATCGCCACAAATGGGTACACAACGTATTTGACGCGGAGCAAAGCACTCGAGCTCGCCAGCCCTGACTAGGTGACTCAGAGAAGTCAGATGGCTCGATCTTTACTGGTGGAATCTGTAGGCTGCGGGAGATATATTTTGCTGTGTCCTGTGCCACGGATGCACAGCGCCGTAATGCGTCTGCCCGTTCTGCAGGCCGACAGCTTACAGAGAGATTGTGTCGGTACAAGTGAAAACGAGCGACTTGTAAGGTTAATACAGATGACAACAAAACAGGATCCAAATACGTATCAGTGGTTGCGTGGCAGGGCTCCGGGAAAGATGACATGATTCCATGGAAGTAGTCGTCGTATGTCTGTAGCGTGTGGGTTGCGATGCTGACTGTCTTTAGAGTCCTTTTCAAGTGTGAGACGAAGCGCACAACAGGGATAACGGCTACAAGACCAGTATGTGGGGCATAGCTAGCAGGCGTCCTTATAATGCCCTGAGGTTGAATATATCGATCGTCAACGGGAGAAGGAAATCCGACATCGCAGTCCTCATCGTCTATCGATAGCGGACGTCCGAGTTCTAAGGACAAGAGCCTAAACTGCATTAGAGACCACATATTAGGGTACTGAGTTTACTGCTTACCTATCCCAGGCATATATAGCCCACCACACCCGCCGCCGTATCTCTCCTTCCACAACGGGCCACGGCCCGGTCTCACAGTGTAGCCCTATATCTTGCGCAATTCTGACGGCAGAACCAAGCCACACTAACCCAGCAGACTTCAAGTTTACTTCTGTGGCAAATATGCTTATTAGCAATGACGTTCTGGCATGATCGATCACCATTTCATCTGTCCAATTGTTCAACGCCCGAGCAGATGTGTCAAGATATGACATGCCTTCAACTTCGGCCTTTGGAGAATGTGGCAAAGAATCCAAAGTTTGAAGAGTGCCGCAAGCCAGAACAGCGAAGAATGACGCCACCCATACTTGAGGCATGGCGTGAAAGCCCCCTGCCAAGTATACCCTTTCAACTTCGTGTTGAAATGTGGGCCAGTGAATCAAGGGATATGATCTGTGGGTTGAATCGTAGAACTGGGAAATGAGTCGATCTGTAACTTGTCTCGGAGGCAAAGGGGGTGGGGTGGACGAGTAAGAGGGCTGAGAAGCGAGCTGTCGATAAGGAGGCGGGGATTTGAATATCCCTCGACCGTATATTCGTATGTTCTTCCGAACGTGGTCGAAGTTATTCATTGTTGGTGGATTTTGCCTTCGTTCTAGATTCGGTATGATGTCGGGAAGCTTTAACAATGGCATCTCCATTGCCCTGCGGTCGAGGTCCCCACCTCTCTCGTGAAGCAGTGATCGCAGACGGTTGATCTGATGTTTGGCTTCTGCTAACTGACTCTGAAGATCCTGTACCTGTCTTTTCTAGAGTAAGCAGGATATCTCTAGCACTCACATGCACGTTCTCATAGATGGCGAAACTTACTTGATAGAAGACATGCGACGATTTGTCTCCTTTGTAAATTGACATTTATGGCTACGACTAGAACACTCGGAGCAGGGTGAGGTTTCTGTAGCATCACACTGCAAAGCGAATTAGCGCCGGAACAGAACGTTGTCCTCTTTCTCATTACTAGTCTCAATACCAGAGCCAGCCAAGAGAGTTAGCGAGCGCTCAGTAACGACAGAGGAATTAATGTTTCGACATTTATCGCAATAGTCCTATTATTCAAGCCCTGCCCTTGGCAAACAGCGAGTGACTTCAATCCGATCCCCTTGGTGTTATACATGAGGCATTGAAGGAACTCAGCGTGCACTTGTTGACTCAAGCAGGCTCGCATTGCAAAAGAAAAATTTTCACCATTTGTGAACAGCACATCGACTGCACGAAGTTAGAGTAAGATGTATTGCTCACCTTGACTTTTCGCTCCCTACATGCGTCGCAGCTTGGATCCTTTCTCCTTTGGCGATAAGCTCTTTTTTGTGCGCTCAGACTATCAGCCGAAATGCGTGTTGGAGAGATGCTAGAAGTAGGTATTGTCGGTTCGTTTGAAGGTAGGTCTTGTAAACTGCCAGAGGCTGTGCTAGGAGATGCCGATGAAGTGGCATAAGATTGACTATAAGCGGTCGCATTGTAGCCCCCTGGAGACCCTGTCCCGGGTTGATGTTGATGAGACGGGACAGATAAGCTAGGAAGGCGCCCTGAGGCTCCTGTTCTAAACATATTGGCGGGGGGTGGTATCATACTTTGCGGCGATGCACTTGAGGAGACTGAAGAGGAAGAGTGCATCCCAACTGAATGATGATGAGAGTGGCTTTGATATGGTTTTGAAACAGTACCATCCATATCCGCTAAGAAAGGAAAGTAGACACAGCTATATCTGAATAGATGAATAAGGACACTGTGGGGTATTTACGCCGTCGTACTCGGCATCAACCGAAAACCTCCCTGACTTGCCCAACAGACTGGAAAGCTTCCGAAGCTAGGAGTTCGATTAAGCCAATGGGAACGAACTGTCCTGTTGCATCACTGAGGCTTGGGCGGCGTTGAGGGGAGGGGGCGGAATATTTTTGATCTTGCCAACCAGGCTTGCCGACTAGAAGGGCTTGCCTGAAGGAAGCCTGCCCTTGGTGCGACAAACCCTTGGGCAGCCGATGGACCCGAACAAGCCAGGTTTTTGGACGGAGTTCGGCTGCTCCGCTCTGATTAAAACAGATCAACGCGGCCAGATCAGCGCGCAAAGAAACAGCCTAGAAAGGCTGAAATTGAATCAGGGCTGACGCACGTCCTGGTAAAATCAAAGAAGAGAAAGGTTAAGTGATTCGGGATTGAAGAGGCTTGCGGTGCTGTACTCTGGAGATGAGTGGTTAGATGCAGAAGTGTGAGATGAAAGGGAAGGTGGCGGAGAGTGTAGCGAATAGATGTGAGAGATGATCTCGCCTACCTATTACAAAAGAGAGAGTTGATCGCTGGCGTGAGGAGAGATAGGCTCAGATGAGGATTTGACGTCAAAACTGGGCGACGTTACGCCTGATGATCGACCCCAGACCCCGAATGCTGGTGATGGTGCTTCCAGCGCAATTCAGATATGGTAGAGCCACACTTTGATGTTCGCTGCAGCCTTCTGTGGAATTAAAAGTAGAGGGACTTCGCACCCGGATGGTCTTGGATGCGCGTAGCCGCAATGTTGTAACGAGACAGTGGGAAACGTCGGTTGATGGAAGCTGCTGGGATCTCCTCAAGGCAATCCGGGAGATTTGAAACTACTCAAGTAAACACTCCACTTCCTCACGAATCCCATTCGAGGTCGGCACGGGAAGCTGTGGCGTCCGGCGCCACAGCCAGAAGGGGACTCACCAAAGTATTTTGCCGCCATCAACGGTCGGCAGCATGTTGATTAACAAGGTAGGACAGCATATCGTGCTCCGTTGAAGCCCAATGATTCTCGTGGTGCGTACGTGTGGAAGTAACACGCACACGCGGAGGCGACTGCTAGGCATGAAGTACGAGTAGAGTGAACCGGTCGACTGCCGAATGAAGATCCGGGTGGATAGTTTCAGTTCTGACAGCTGCTTCAGTGGCGATCCAGATTTTTCTAAAGATCCCTTTACCAAATGCCGGCACGGCGTACGCCATACTCCACGGCGGCGGAACAGACGGAGCCATCAATCATGCACCTGCAGACGTGCGGTAAGGCCCCGTTGGTCAGGGATGTAGCTGGCAGGTGACGGGATTTGCTGGAACACAGGCGCAAGTGATAATTGCTTCCCGCCTCGTCTATCCCTGTGTCCATCCCTGCGGCTCGAGGAACTGGCCACGGGTGCCGAGAATTCTTCAGGGCGCCTAGGCGTTGTCTTGGGTGTTTGGTGACCTGAAAGCGCGTTTCTTGCTTTTCGGTTTCAGGGAGTGATAGGGCTGCTTCAGACGATTGACCGACCAGGGAGTGCCCTTGCCTCTCGGCCCTCATCCCACAGGGCAAGACAGACATCTCCGCCACATAGCACACAGAGAGCGCCCAGCTGGAGTCGGCAAGAGTCTGCTGCAGGCGTGCGTCCAAGGTCCCACAAGCCGCGCACTGCAGCTGACAACTGCGCGGACGTTTAAAAGTCTGTCGAGCGTGCCCAGGGGCGGATGCCACTTACAGTTTGGCGGGAGGCAGAGGTTGGCGGCACGGGAAGCCGAGCCCCTAACCGGGGGATGCAAGCCTGAGCTAGCCACAAGCAAAAGCTATCATGCCATCTAGCAACGCGACCACGTTTTCCCCACGTTCATCCGATGTCTCGCCTGGCCAGGCGCTGGTGGAACGCGGCGGGCTGGAGAGCGGGTGCATGGAAGAGTTTCTTCGCCGCGTTCTAGCGTTCCAATCGAATGGGCCAGACTCGCCTTGGCACGCCTCCATCCCCATTCCGCCGCATTTGGCACTGCGGACGGACGTGTCAGGACCCAGTGGTTGAACTTGGGGCCCATCTAGACTTTGAAGGGCCGACGCGAACAATTTGCACACCTCTGGCCGACCGTTACACACCACTGCACATCACTGTAGACCACTGCAGACCATTGCAGACCACTGCAAACCAGAGCTACGCGAGAGCTTCGGCGGCGTGTCTCAAGAGGCTCAATCGCCGTTCCCGGCAACGCTCCAGGAGCCGTGCCCTGCCCTGCGCAATGCCGTTCGTCGCGCTAAGGCACGGTTTCGGGGCGTCTGACATCGGTGAGCGACCTAGTATCTGCCGTACCGCCCACAAACTGCCCTTTTCCACAAAAACCCCGGCGCTACCTCGGCTTGCTGGGTGCTTGGCTGGTATTTGACCGGGACAAGTCAACAATCGTTTCGCCTGGCCACGTCTTCCGCTGTCCCTGGCTGGGATAACTGCAATATTCAGACCACTCACCGCATGCAACCAACTTCCACACAGGGCACCGCCAGTGGCGATCTCCAGTGACGGATCTGCAGATCTCCGTCTCTTTGCATCTTTTTTGCACACGCAGGAGCCTCCCCGCCGCTCGGATGCCTCCCGGCTCTGCCGTTGAATGATCGACTTTGTTATTGGATCGGACCCAGCCCGCGCAGTCAGTTTCCCTGTCAATCTGCACCTGCTTCGGTTGAGATCGCCGGACCACTTCTGTCATCGGCTTTCAGGAAAGTACATGTATGGCTACTACCGGCCACTTATAAGGTTTTACATAGGAACTAGCAGATAGGCAAAAGAAGGAACGGTTCTTGACCATCATCCAGTATTCAGAAAAGTCCCACAAGGGACGAGAAAAGGGGGAGGTGTTTCGACCCTTGTCACATACAAATGGGCTGCATGGCCGAGGCGACATCAGGTTAAGTTGGGAAGGTGAGTAGACACGCTCCTGATCTACACGTACACCGGCAAAAGCTTTCGTGTGGATTGTGTTTTGACTGAAATAAGGACGGGCTCTTTCAGGCTAATAGACGAACCCTGGCGTGATTTTGGTCCTGCTGAATAAATTATGATTAGAGGAGCAAATGGCTTGTCCACTTTCGAAAAGCAGACAAAAGAGCCTCCCTTGTAGCGGCTTTGCTGTAGCTGAGATCTACGCTGTGGATTGTTGTGACATGTGAATTCTTAGACCCCATTGATATTCGACTGATCAGAGGACCAGCAAATCGAAGAAATCCTGTCCAACCGCTCAAACAAGTTTCTGACACGATGGGCAGCCCAAGCTTCATCGATGTAACTTGCCTAGAAGACGGGTGTACAGCGGATGCTACGCTTAGCGCATCACTTAAGAAGGCTTGATCGTCTCAATGCAACTCGAATGCTCATATTGTAGCAGCGATTTATTATTTGACAACTCAAGTCACTTTTATTTCTGAAAATAAAGTTGATGGAAAGGCGTAAAAAGGCTGCATCACGTGTTCGTTCCGATATGCCCAGTTAGCTTGGTTGAGAAGCGTGTGAGTGATTTACGCATGCTTTTGATCCTTCTGTCATGCACTCGCGATAATGAGTTCTTTTTTTGGTGCTTCTTATGATTGCATCCTTGAAGAAATCATGGATGCTTCAGTGGGGGCGTTTGCGGCATCCACCTACTTAAAAGAGCGCTAGTCCTGGAACCTCCCGTCAGATCAGGCAAAGCTCTTCAAGGAACTCGCTGATGAAACTGGGAAATGCCGTAAGAATTCCTCGGCCCGTGTCATTGCGCATGGGCGGTCACGTCAGTGTTTCCAATACAGGAAAACACGCGCATTTCCTTAGTTAAGCTTGAATTAGGAGCAAACGGATTTCGGAGAATTCCAGTGTTCAGCAAAATCCGCGTACCTTTCCCGAAAACCTGTGGAGATTTTTGTAGGGCTATCTAAGCTTCACGATGACACGCAGGCACTACTATTCCAGAACCGTGCAGGAAGACAACGCCCTATGGTGGATACTTTGTGCTTAATCAACTGTACAGGTGGCTGTGCGGTTTTTCGGATTGAAATAGTTCTTATCAATTGTCGAGGTAACGTCGTAATTGCTTTCTGAAGTTAAGGTTAACCACGGCTCTTTTCCTTCGCAAATACGATCTCCCCTTTGGACAGGCCCTGAATGATCCTTCGAGAAATCAATACAGACAAAGTTCTCCTACATGTTCTTTGAGCTGACGTCTCCATGTGCCAGTCCGAGCTTCACGGTTTCTTGGAAAAACTTCCGAAATGCGAGCAACATATTCATCTTGAGGGTGCGATAGCGCCGTCTCTTCTCTTCCAACTTGCCAGCCGGAATGAAATTAGCTTGCCTCTAGACGATGAGGCTTTCAACTCTCACGAGGCGTTATTAGCCCGGTACAAACGGTAAGATCGGCATAACAGCATAGCATGAATTGCCTTGACCCCCTCTAGCTCCTGGAATATCTTTAAAGGGCTTATTTGGCTGACCTTTATAGCTTTTCATCCCTCGACGATTTCCTCCACTATTACTTCATTGGCATGTCCGTCCTCGTCCATGAAGATGATTTCGAAGCTGTAGCATGGGACTATTTCCAGCATGCATCTTCTGATGGTGTCCAACATGCCGAGGTGTTCTTTGATCCACAGGCCCACATGTCCCGCGGCGTATCGTACTCGACAGTCCTGGATGGGTTCAATGCTGCACGAAGTCGTGCTCAGCGTGAACTTGGTATTACAACCGAGTTAATATGCTGTTTCCTGCGGCATCTCCCAGTACCAGAATGTCTAGCGATATTTGAACAAGAGGAAATCCAGGCCAGCTATACCAATGGCGTTATCAAGGGAATCGGGCTGGATTCTAGTGAGCTCGGATTTCCGCCACACTTGTTCAAAGATATGTATGAGAAAGCAACGAAGCAAGGTCTGCGGCGCACGGCTCATGCCGGGGAAGAAGGCCCTGCCAGCTTTATCGCAAGTGCGCTTGAAACTTTAGGCATCGAGCGCATCGATCATGGCATACGTCTTGCGGATGATGAGGAGCTCATGGCACAGGTTGCAGCAAGCGGCATTATGCTTACGATATGCCCATTGAGTAACGTCGTACTGAGGTGCGTTGGATCCTTAAATGAAATCCCTATTCGCAAATTCTTGGATGCCGGTATCAAATTCAGTATAAATAGCGATGATCCTGCATATTTTGGAGGGTATGTACTAGACAATTATTGCGCCATCCATGAGGCCTTCGATTTGGGCATTGATGATTGGGAGCGTATCTGTAGATCCAGCATAGAAGAGAGTTGGTGCGATGAAAATAGGAAAGCTGAGATGATAGAAATGCTCGAAAATTTGGTGGGTGAGTGGATGAAGTAGGTCTCTTGCACAATTCTCGTAGTCAATTTGATTTTGCTTGCCTACTCACATTAGATATACATCCTGGACTTTGCGAATAGTTGACTCGGACTCTAGCTCTCAATAGTGCTAGATCCCCTATGCATTACATAGCCTCAGTGACTCTCGCTGTTATGGTTGGAAATACTCTTCTCATGATAGTCTTAATCAAGCTCATAACCTGGTTTTAGGCGTGTCTGGGATGTCGTCCACATCAACGATGTCGTTTCTCTGAACAGTCTAGAGTGTAAACCTTGGATGAAAGAAGTTTTTAAGGATATTGCTCTCAGCGTATGTTGAGCTGTTGATGGCCACTTTAGCGGGTTGATGGAGGACGCCAGCAAGTTGCGAAATTCTGCGAACAAGTCTTTGTTCGTTCCTTCCGTAACATCACAACATCCCGACCTTGAAACCCGCTTTCCGCGCAGTACCCACCAGCCACAGTTTCCAGACGGAGGCTAAAGGCTGCTCCTCCAGGCGAACGCAGCGTCCTCAATCACAGCCGTCAAAGGCCGCGGACACTTTAGTGACCAGGCGCATTATTACTCGTCAAACACCCATACCTTTGATCTCCGATGAGGTGGGCATCCCCTATCTATCCGCATCCGATTTACAAAATTGGGTGACTTCTGAGAGAGTCCTTCCCCACTTACAATTATGGGCGAACGCCTTTACCTGACGAAAAGCAAGTCGAACTGGTTCCAGGGTCGAGGTGACGCTAAAGGAACCCTTCGCTGAAACTGTAATTAGGAGCGTCGTTGAGCAAGATCACTCAGACCCAGCAAATACGTTCGAAGATTACGAGCGCAATTGAGTAATTACAGTTGATCACATTGCTCAGGGTGGCAAATACGACGGAGGGACTTTCGGTTTCCCATATCCAAACGATGCATATGAAAGAGCGTTCTGGGTTCTTAAATATGTCTTTGATTCTCTAGGGAATAGAGGCTCCTTCTTTGCGGGTCTTCTTCTAGGCAAACAACAGACCAAACGCCAATCACCCACCGTTTCCAGCAATTCTTCACCACCTCAGCGCAACATTCTAAGACGGCGAGTGTCTTCTTCCAACAGCGAGGATGGTAATACGTCATCAAAGTGTGTGTACACAGTCCTTCATCTCTCAATGTTATGTACTAGTCGAAATTACCGTAAAGGACTCCAGTAAGCCACCATGGACAAGATCCACTGGTCACTCCATTTCCGCCTCTCCTGCTGTGGGGCCCTTCTAATCTCCCGAGAGCCGCATCGGCGATATTTCTCATGAAAAACACGAACCGAAACGACTTACAACTCAGCGCGCGTCTGAAAGCGCTACAAACCCTTTCGTTTACCACAGCGGGTTTAAAACACCTTGAAGTATTCCTGCTGATGTCGCGCATCTAGACGCTCCACCAACTCACCCCTCCATCCCCCGAGCACATTGTATGCCCGAATCGCGTCCCCCCGTACCCTTATTCAAACTCTTACCATCCCGCCCCGCTCCGCCCTCGCATTCTGTGTGCCGCGAGTTGCATATTTCGGCTCTCAACACCTTTGGGCCCACAAGTTGGAGACCTTAATATCTGGAATGCGCAAGATCCGCGTGAGAGGTTTTGGGCGGCAAGGACAAGGCAATTGCAGGGGAGTCATCTAAGGAAGGGTTGTGGGGTTGCTTACCGTTTATGAGGCCGCTATGCGGAGTGATTAGAGATAGATGTGGGCTTGGCGAAAGGTGGTGAGGGAGGGATGGGCTATGGAAGGGCGAGAGAACAAGGTGGGGAGGACGGTGCCATGATTTACTAGGGACAAGGTGCGATCCTTACGGTATGTCTAACCGCTACTTTTGCCCTCTTTCACATCATCTTGGTATTTGAATTCTGCTTTTGTCTTACTCTGCGTGGGGCTTGGGGAAAAGAAGCGGGAGAGCATAGTAGAGGGAGGGGCTAAATGCCTTTCGAAGGTTCAAGTTTATCCAATTCCTTCTACCACACCCGAGGAGTGCTCTCCATACCATTGACGCCAAATAGCAAATTGAATGCTCATATCTACCTCCTATGACTACCATTGTCACTCTATCCTTGTCCGCGCCATCATTCCTTACGGCCTCATCGAATTCGATGTCCACGACCCTCTCAATGTCTTCTAGGTTACCGGTTTGGACCCTGACGGATGTTACTTCATGGAAGCGCCCTCTGCAACTCTCGACTCCTATATCGAGTTTTTTGCCGAGCGGGACCTACTGTGCGCGCTAAGCACATGTCCAGGGGGCGATTTGTCGACTTGGGGATGAGATATGGCAGATGAAGCGGCAGGTAGTACAGAGGGGTCAAAAGAAGTGAAAGAGACTTGTAGACCAATCAAGGTTAACATATGGGATATTGCGGAAGAGAAGAAGGTGGATGTGTTGAGGGGATGGGAGCCGCCGAGGTGTCCAGAATACAGGGGTATGCATGGGATGGGAATTCCAAATGGAGAAGCACAGGGAGATGTGTAGGGACTGGCGCACAAGGAATGCTTCTGGGCATGGGAACTGAATTTTTTTGGACAGAACTGGTGATTCCTAATCTTCTAGTACTAAATATGCTTATAGTAGAAGCTAAAGACTGAAATTGTGTGCACAAAACTTACAATCTACTAGCTCCCCATACCATTCCTCCATCCAACACAATTGTGGCTCCATTTAGATGGCCTCCTGCCCTGCTGCACAAAAACACCACCGTCGCTGCGATATCCTCTGCCTTTCCTAGCCTCTGATTTGGACTAGCCTTCGAAAGAGCTGCTGTCCCACCGCTCTTTTCCATCAATACGTTGGCCATTTTAGACGGGAAGAAGCCTGGTGCGATGCCATTGACTAATATATGCCGCGGGCCTAGCTCTACAGCTAGATTGCGCGCTAGATGCAGGACAGCAGCTTTCGAGGCAGAGTAGGAGTACGTGGCATTGGGTCCTAGCGAACCAATGGCAATGCCAGACACAGAGCCAGTAACCAGAACGCGAGAAGGGCCTTGTACCGTTGCCCTCTTCTCTAGCAATGGTGCAAATCTGATTCAGCTGTTAGTCTATATCTCTGGGAAACATACCCCCCTCCGTTCTTCAAAGAAGCGAACCTTCAGCTTACTTTTGAATGGTATAGAATACGCTTTTAACGTTCAGATCCATGACCTTGCTAAATGCGTTTTCGGGGTGTTCATCGAAATAGGCGCCCCATGTCGCGCCTGCATTGGCAAATAGAATATCCACATGGTCCGTATACTTTTCCACCTCTTTAACTAGCCTCTCTATTTCACTGATCTTCGAGCTGTCGGCGGGGACGGAGATGGCGATGGCGCCAGGACGCTTATTAGGAAGGGCATTAAGGGCAGCAACAGCTTCGTCACAGGCAGAAGCCTTCCGCGAGGTTATGAAGATTTTGGAGCAGCCGGCTTGTAGTAGACTAGCATGACATTTAGTAAGTATTGTAAAAGGTCGAGCTGGAAGCCATAGCATACCCAGAAGCACTGTGCAAACCCAATCCTCGCGAGCCTCCAGTGACAACGGCAACCTTGCCTTCTAGTGAAAAGATATTCTTGAAGTCTTCGAGTTTGACGTCTGCTTCGGCCATAATTGATGAAGACTAAGGAGTCTTTGAATAATTGGTAGACGTTAGGTAGTTCAGTAAAATGACTCGGGATTCAATGATCAGTGCTGCTAACAACCACGCGCCGAATTGTACCGAGGCGGGGGTTTACAGTACCGAGGCACAGAAGCAATGCGGCGACGCGAGCCTGCGAGTTTAACGAGGCACATCTCGCTCAGTCAGCGGAATTCCGTAAAACACATTAGACAGGTCTCGTAGAGCTGCCAAAGCAATCTCTTAAGAATCAATCAGGGGTGTTATACTATTGTTTTGATGATACTCTAGGTCTGAAGGCGCTTGGAAACTTAATCAAAAAGGGTGATGTCCAGTGTGGCAACGACAAAAGCTACGTCTCGTAAGTTTGTCTAGTTCCGAGTGGGATATGCGCGAGAAAATAGTTTTATTCTGTATGTAATTTTTAGCAATAGTAAGCATTTACCTCAGCAAGCTCAGACGCGATTCTGTTGGTGCGGATTTTCAATCGGTCCGCAAGCTGACTAACTACGTTTGTGTTGCACCACCAGTATCACGTCTGAGCGCGTTTCGCAAAGGTTCTTAGTAAATCCACGGATATCCGCGTTGCGGAGGTTGCGGATATTAAAATAACTCAACACTAATATTTTATATTATTTCCCAAAGTTCATCGATTATATAACAGAGCCCAGGCCTTTAGAATATATAATTTTTATTACTTAGGTATTTTTAGGTCTTATGATCATTTTCGTTGAAAAAAAAAAACACGTTATTAGCAATTCTGTGACCATATATAACTTTATTAAATGCTAGCTAATATATATAAAACCTATATAAATCTATAATAGCTACCCTAAAGAACCTTAGGAAGTTATTGTTTGGGTGGGCTGTATAGAGGCTCCATGTATAAAAGCTCTGCACGAAGCTCTGCGACGGAGGCTCTGCTCGAAGCTCTGCACGAAGCTCTGCACGAAGTTCTGCGTACGGAGGCTCTGCACGAAGCTCTGCACGAAACTCTACGTACGGAGGCTCTGCACGAAGCTTTACACGAAGCTCTGCACAAAGATTTTATATAGAGCCTCCGTAGTAGAGCCGTCGTACGCAGAACCGTCGTACGCAGAGCCGTCGTGCAGAGCCTCCGTATACAGAGCTTCGTGCAGAGCCTCCATACGCAGAGCTTTGTGCGGAGCTTCGTGCAAAGCTTCGTGCAGAGC